>QWBY01001073.1_pt1 | contig 17359 bp, 18 predicted proteins | sample 1972471 | NCBI WGS metagenome assembly QWBY01 (sample SAMN09866722, study PRJNA288562) | Human gut metagenome isolate term6_stool, whole genome shotgun sequencing... | reverse complement strand
GCGATTGCCGAGAGCGGCCAGTACATCTTCGGCGAAACGTTGAATTCGATGGGGCGCTTCGTAAAAAATCACGGGCACGGGAATGTCCGCCAACTCTTCCAACGTTTTCACTCGGGCGCCGTGTTTTTGCGGCAAAAAGCCCCAGAAGAGGTAACGCCCTTCGTCGAGGCCGGCGATCACCGAGGCGCATACGTGGGCGGAAGGACCGGGCAAAACTTCAAAAGGTCTGCCTTCTTTTAAAAGAGCCGAAAGAAGCACCGCCCCCGGGTCGGAAACGCCGGGCATACCTGCGTCGCTGATAAGGGCAATGTCCTTCCCTTCGTCCAATCGTTTTAAAATGCCCTCGATTTTTTCTTCTTCGTTGAATTTATGATAACTCTCCAAAGGGGTGTGGATGTCGTAGTGTTTTAAAAGGGGCATGGAATGGCGAGTATCTTCCGCCAAAATCAGATCCGCTTCCTTCATCACCCTGAGCGCCCTAAGCGTTATATCTTCTAAATTGCCAATAGGCGTCGGGCAAAAATAAACCTTACCTGCCATAATATCCTGCCACCTCCTCGGTGTAATCATCAACCTCGTAAATATAGAGAGGGCGTGCCATATGTAAAAAACTGCCGCCGCCCTTGACCGCCGTAAATAAAATGCGCCGCGCCTCTTCCCCTTTTCGCCAATAGACCGGGCGGAGATGGGTTAAGGTCATGTTCCCTTCCTTTAAGTCTACGAGAATATCTTGAAAGTGCGCCACGTCGACGACGGCGTAAAGGGCGCCTTTAGGTTTTAAAAGTTTCGATGCTTCGTAAAACCAACGCATGTCCTCGTCTAAATGTTTCGCCCGCGCCACGGCGACGTTTTTATTTTGAAGAGATGATTTATAAAACGGGGGATTGGTCCAGATCGTGTCGTACGTTCCCAGATCCAAGGCTCTGAAATCGCCGCAGCGAATCACGATAGACATGCCGTTTTCCCCTGCACTTTTTTCCAAAAGCTCTACGGCTTTAGGCTCTATATCCACCGCCGTAACGGACGTCGCATCGTCGTAAGCCGCCATGGCCAAAAATCCGCTGCCGCATCCCAGATCCAGCATATCCCCTTTCGCCTTTCCGTAGGCGGCGAGAAGGACGGAATCCATGCTGAAGGCGAAAATGCCCTTTTCCTGATAAATGGTTTTCTTGCTCTTCGGCATATAATCTTTTCCCACACTATCTCCTCTCGCTATAAGACTGATTACCCGTCGATCTCTTTCTTTCTTCTTCGCTTTTTATTTTGCAATAGAATCCACACAACGGCCGCCGAAAGTATAAGGGCGAATAAGGCGATCCAGCCCGGTTGTAAAAAGCCCGGATCCACTGCGCCGTAAAGTTTGCTCACGCCGAATAATAGAAAAAGGGCGGCGGCGAGGTAGCTGACCGCCACTTTCGGAATGTTTTTCCCTACGTATTTTCTGACGAGGATCCCCATAGAGGACACCACGATCATAGATGAGACGGTGGCACAGAAAATTAGGAAAGGGTGGGCGCTGCTCATGGCCAATGTCATGGCCATCAGTTGGGTTTTATCGCCCAGTTCGCCGATAAAAAAGGCGAAGGCGATGGTCATCACAGGGCCCCACGACGTGGCCTTTACTTCCTCTTCCTCATCCTCGTACTGAATGGAGAGAGTGGAAAGGCCGAAAAAGAGAAACAATACCCCCGCCACAATTTGTAAAAACCCCACATCTTTAAAGATGCCGGCGATCAACATGGCCGCCAAAATGGCCAACCCGTGATTGATGCCGATACCTAAGCCTACGCCTGAAAGTACGGTTCTCATTGGGTATTGGGTGGCGAAGGCCAACGCCAAAAACTGTGACTTGTCCCCCATTTCGCCGACGAATACCATACCAAAAGCTTCTAAAAATTCGCGCAAATAAAGCTTCCTTCCTAATTCTTCCTTATTTCTTCTCGAGCAAGATCAACATGCTCACGCCGTCGCCGGATGGTACCGTGCCCTCGTGTGAAATAAATGCGGTTTTATCGAAATACACTTTGCAACGGTAGCGGCTGTTTTCTCCGGTAAGGGCCAGATCCTCCGGAGCCACGGTTTCTTTTTCTCTCTTTAAAATATGAATCTTTTCCCGAAGATCGCGGAGATCTACCGAAAGAACGGGATCCTCACTTCCCGGGCAGAGAATATCTACAATGCCTTTATGGCGACGGATGCGAAGGCCTTCCCTGGCGATTTCCTCATCGTCATAGGTTTCCACCATGTACATTCGGTCGTATCCCTTAATGTGGAAGCTGTGGTCCTCACCGAAATTTAAACTTAAATCCTCCGAATCTACGGCCTCGTCCAATACGTTATCTATAACGTCTTCACTCGCCCCTTGAAAATAAGAAATTCCAGAGACGTCGTGGTTCAATCGCAGATAATCTACGATGTTTTGAATCTCCATACGATCCGCCTTTGAAATCTTATCCGGCTCTACGATCTTACCGCCCTTGAGCATGCGGTTTTCAAGGAGAAGATCTTCGAGCCTCCCCTTTTGAGAGCGGAAGGAGACACTTTGCGCCCCGATGGGTCCGCCAAAGACGGCAGCGAGAAAAATCAACGTCAACGTCATGGGGAGTACCATATGCATCTCCCGCTTCTCCACCATAAAGTGAATCATGGCGAAAGTAAGCCATAGCCCTATGGAGAAGACCATGTAGCGGCTTTCCGTCATGCCATATTGGCTCACCCGCAGAAACCATGCGTAATACATAAGTGCCAAAAGGGGAATTGATGCCGGCGGCATGTATTTTCTGAAATAGTAAATCGCCGTGTGTTCCCTATCGTGATCGACGACAAAGAGCACGAGTACGCCGAGGGCCAGGGGCCAGAGAATTAAATTGACCACACTCGTCGTCGGCAGTTCCCGAAGGGCGATGATCTTGACGATGTAAAGGTAGAGAAGGGCGACGTAGGCCGACAAGACCGGCACGAGAATATTTCCAAACACATTGTCCACGAGGGAAAGGACGCCTTTGTGTTTTTCCCTGTTTCCGTCACCGATGCGCGCCAAGAAGAATAGAGCCATCAGGGGCAGGAAACACACACTTACCACATAGAATAGTGCATCTGAAAAAACGACGAGGCCGAAGAGAAGATCGGCGCCTGCAAGTAAGAGACTGATCCCTAAAAATACCACGAAGGCGTAAAGGTAACTGATTAAAATATTCACCGCCATGGTGATAACGTGGACTCTGAAATCCCGCTCCCGATGAATCACTCCCGCAAAAAAGACCGTGAGCCCCACCGCTGCCAGAAGAAGCAGGAATTGCCACGATAAATAGATGGCGGTGCCGATTGTTTGAAGCTCCGCCAGCCGAATATAACACGCCAAAAGGGTGGCTGCGGTAAATAAACCGCCGAAGAGTTTCCATTTTCTATTCTCAGTTTCTCTTTGCGAATCTGCAAAAAGCGTGGCCGACAGGCTGATAAAAAAGCCTAAAATGGCCAAGCCGCTTAAAAGAAGGGGTTGCTGACCAAAAATAGTCTTTACCGTACCGGTCTTGAACCAATAGCACTGAAAAATACAGGCCAAGAGGGCAAAAATAAAACTGAAGGAATAGTGGCGAAGGGCATTTTTTGCACGAAAAGTCAATTCGTTAAATCGCCTGTTCATAGCATCCTCCTACATCATGGGCGCTAACACGCGCAACACGCGGCCTGCGGCCCGCTGCCAAATGGTAAAATCATTGCACATTTCCCGGGTAAAGAGAGTGGATACCTCGAGGGTATCTCGAAAATCTTCTTCCACTTTCGCCGCCATGTCTTTGTCGTAAAAGTACGCGCCGCATTCGAAGTGTAAAAAGAGGGAGCGGTAATCACAGTTAATCGTTCCCACGACGGCTTTCGTTCCGTCGGACACTACGTTTTTCGCATGGATAAAGCCGGGGGTATACTCGTAAATTTTGACGCCGTTGTCGATCAGATCCTTGTAATAGCTCCTGGTCACGAGGAATACCATTTTTTTATCGGGGATATGGGGGGTGAGGATCTTCACATCCACCCCGGTGTGGGCCAAGTGAATAATATCGCTCTTCGTTTCGTCGTCTAAAATCAAATAGGGCGTGGTAATATGCAAATATTTCGTCGCCTGATTGACGATGTCGTTATAAACTTCTTTCCCGACGCGGTTCACGCCGTAGGGATCGTCGCCGAAAGGCACGACATAGCCCGTGTGGCGTCCGCGGTATTCGTATTCCGCGGGAATCAAATAGGGCTCGAAGTTTTCCGGCATGTTTTCCGACACGCCCCACATGGAGAGAAACATATTGGTAAAGGAGCGCACCGCCGATCCGTATAGGGCGACCCCCGTATCTTTCCAATGGCCGTAAAGCTCTCGCTCGTTAATGTATTCGTCGGCTAAATTCACGCCGCCGGTAAAGGCGACCTGATTGTCGATGACGAGGATCTTTCGGTGATCCCTGTGGTTTTGGTACAAACTCAATAGAGGGAGAATGGGCTTGAAAATTTTTGTCTTAATACCCAGTTTTTCCATCTCTTTATGGTAGGTAAAGGGAACCTTCGTAAGGGCCGTGGTGCCGTCGTACATTAAACGCACTTCCACGCCGCTATCCGCCTTTTCCTTTAAAATTTCCAAAATGTCGTCCCACATTTTGCCCTGCTCGATAATGAAGTATTCCATAAAGATAAAGCGCTTGGCTTTTTTCAACTCGTCGAGCATGCGATGCCAATAGTCTTCCCCTAAGGGAAAATAGTCACATTCCCCATTGCGATACACCGGGTAATCTTCTTCATTCCATAAAAACCGCGCCGTGTTGTAAAAGAGGGGATCTTCCATGCGCGTCTCTTCCATGACTTCCGGGTCTTGTCTGAAATAGCTGATGTTACTCTTTTTGGTAAACTCGAATTTTTCCGAAAACCATAGGCGGAACACATCCCATTTGCTCCCTATGTAAAGAAAGGCGCCGAACACCGGCAAGACGATAATCGTAAAGAGAAAGGCGACTTTGTACACCGGGTCGTTTCGTCTGTCGTTTACAATATGTAAACCGACGAAAAGATCCAGAACAAAAATGCCCGCCTGGAGCACTTCCCGATGTTCGCTGAAAAAGCGACTGACAAATAATATAATGGCAAATTGCACGAAAAATAAAACGCCGTAGACGATCATGCGCGCCAATATGCTCACTAGGGAATTTTTTATATGAAAGCGTGTGTGTTTCATGTTGACCTCCTGGCTAATCTAAGCCCTCAAAATATTAGGGACTATCCTACTACTTCTATCGCCCTTTATTGTATCATGCTACGGATTGTGTTTGGGCGCTCCGTTAAAAATTGCAGCTTGCGGCACAAAAAAAGAACACGCGTAAACGTGTTCTTTCTTTAGCGACGTCTTCCGTGTCGCAAGCGAGCCAGTGCACGGTAAAGGGCGAGTTGTGCTTCTTTTATTCTCTCCTTGCTTTCCGTCGCTTTTAATTCTTCCTCTGCTCGCTTCTTTGCCGCTTCGGCCCGTTCCCTATCGATATCGTCGGTCCACTCGAAAGCGGTGGTGGCAATGGTGCAGACATCGTTTTGCATGGAAACGTAGCCGCCGTGAACGACGGCTTTTTTCTCTTGGCCGTTTTCGAAAATACGAACGGCATCGTAAGCCAAAGGCGTGACGATGGGGGCGGTGCCTTTCATAAGCATCATATCCCCCATAATGCCGCGGACGATAATTTTATCGACTTGTTGCTCGAAACCGTCCGCATAGGGTGTTACGAGGCGTAAATCGATCATGCCTTCGCTCCTTCTTCACTTTCCAACTTCTTCGCTTTTTCCAACACTTCGTCGATGGAGCCGGCGAATAAGAAGGCGGATTCGGGAATGTCGTCATGAACGCCGTCTAAAATTTCCTTAAAGCCCCGTACCGTGTCACCGATGGGCACGTACTTGCCGTCGATGCCTGTAAATTGGCTGGCGACGCTAAAGGGTTGGGAAAGGAAACGTTGAATCTTGCGAGCGCGGGCGACGGTGGTCCGTTGTTCTTCGGAAAGTTCTTCAAGACCCAATACGGCGATAATATCTTGAAGATCTTTGTATTCTTGCAATACTTCCTGTACGCGTCGCGCCGTTTGATAATGTTCTTCCCCGACGACGTTCGGGTCTAAAATACGGCTGGTGGAATCCAAGGGGTCTACCGCCGGGTAAATACCCATACTCGCAATGTCACGAGACAAGACGGTAGTGGCATCCAAGTGGTTAAAGGTCGTGGCCGGTGCCGGGTCGGTTAAGTCGTCGGCAGGGACGTAAACCGCTTGTACCGATGTGATGGATCCCTTCTTCGTCGAGGTAATGCGCTCTTGCAAGGCGCCCATTTCCGTGGCAAGGGTGGGCTGATAGCCTACCGCCGAGGGCATGCGGCCGAGAAGGGCCGATACCTCACTGCCCGCTTGAGTAAAGCGGTAAATGTTGTCGATAAAGAGGAGCACGTCTTGCCCCGCTTCGTCTCTAAAATATTCCGCCATGGTAAGACCCGTCAAGGCGACGCGCATACGGCTTCCCGGCGGCTCGTTCATTTGACCGAACACGAGGGCGGTCTTGTCGATAACGCCGGATTCGATCATTTCGTAATAAAGGTCGTTCCCTTCACGGGTACGTTCCCCGACCCCTGTAAAGACGGAAATGCCGCCGTGTTCTTGAGCGATGTTGTGAATAAGCTCTTGAATCAATACGGTTTTGCCGACGCCGGCGCCGCCGAAGAGGCCGATCTTTCCGCCCTTAGCGTAGGGGCATAAAAGGTCGATAACTTTAATCCCCGTTTCGTACACTTCATTGCCCGTGTCCTGCTCGTCAAATGCCGGAGCTTTTCTGTGAATGGGCATGTGTTCCGCATCGGAAGGAACGGGTTTGCTGTCGATGGGCTCGCCTAAAACATTAAACATTCTCCCGAGGGTCGCTTTTCCTACGGGAACGGTAATGGCGCCGCCGGTATCCAGGGCTTCCATGCCCCTTCTCAAACCGTCGGTAGCGCCGAGGGCGATGCAGCGCACCACATCGTCGCCGATATGCTGAGCCACTTCCACCGTAAGTTGTTCGTCGCCATTTTGGATGGTAATGGCGTTTAAAAGACTCGGTAAGCGTTCCGGGTCAAATTCAATATCTACCACCGGTCCGATGACCTGGCAGATTTTTCCTATATTCTCTTGCATACAGACCTTCTTCCTATTGTACTGCGTCCGCAGCTGAGACGATTTCGGTGATTTCACTGGTAATCGCAGCTTGTCTTGCGCGGTTATAGTTCGTTTCAAGATCATCGATCATATCGTTGGCATTGTCCGACGCGTTTTCCATGGACATTCGACGGGAACCTTGTTCCGATGCCGCCGCTTCAATGAGGGCGCCGAAGATGGCCGTTTCCACATACATGGGAATCAGGTAATCCAATACGGATTCGGGAGACGGTTCAAATTCGATGCTGCTCTTTGTAACGGGCCCCTCTTTGGCTTTTAAATCCTCTGAAGGGAGAAGTTGCAATACTTTCGGCTTATAGCTAATCGTCGATTCAAATTCCGTATAGACCATGCGTATGGAATCCACTTCGCCGCTTCTGTAAAGTTCCACGGCTTGTAAAGCCAAGCTCCGCGCGTCGTTATAGGTGGGCTCGTCGCTCAATCCTATATAGGCGCCTACAATATCATAATCTCTGCGTTCAAAATAATCTCGCGCCTTCGTACCTACGACCATCAGTTTAGAATCCGAGGGGGCGTCCGCCATGATTTTTTCGGCCAAGCGTTGAATGTTGGCATTGTATCCCCCTGCCAAACCTTTGTCCGATGTAATGACGATGTAAAGCGCCGTCTTTTCGTCCCGCTTTTTAAGCAGGGGATGGCCGTCGCCTACGATGGCGAGAATGTTTTGGATATCGTCTACCACGGTTTGAAAATAAGGTCTTGTCCTTTCGAGGCGAACCCGCGCGCGGCGGAGTTTCGCCGTCGATACCATTTCCATGGCTTTCGTTATCTGTAAAATATTATTAATTCCGCGTATACGCCGCTTGATCTCTCTCGTAGATGCCATTGGAAAACCTCCTATTTCGTCTTCTTAAATTCGACGAGACTTTCCTTAATGGCCTCTTCAATCTCCGGCGTTAAGTCTTTTTCTTTTTCCAATTGTTCCACGATGTGGTGATAGTTGTTTTCCACAAAGAGGATATAATCTTTTTCAAATTCGGAAACTTTTTCCACGTCCACATCGAGCATATAACCTTTGGTCACCGCGTACAGCACGAGCACTTGATGTTCGAGCTTCATCGGTTGGTATTGAGGTTGACGCAAGACGCGCATCATCCGTTCCCCTTGAGCCAATGTGCGGCGGGTTTCTTTATCGAGCTCCGAGCCGAATTGGGCGAAGGATGCCAGGTCGCGGTACTGTGCCAAATCCAATTTCATAGAACTTGAAATTTTCTTAATGGCTTTTGTTTGCGCCGCGCCGCCGACACGGGATACGGAAAGGCCGGTGTTAATGGCCGGGCGTTGCCCTGCAAAGAACATATCCGTTTCCAGGAAGATTTGCCCGTCGGTAATGGAAATGACGTTGGTGGGAATATAGGCGGAAATGTCCCCTGCCTGTGTTTCGATAATGGGCAGGGCCGTAATGGATCCGCCGCCGTATTCCTTGCTCATACGGGCTGCACGCTCGAGGAGTCTCGAGTGCAGATAGAATACGTCGCCGGGGAAAGCTTCACGTCCCGGCGGACGACGTAAAAGAAGACTCATGGTTCTGTAGGCAACGGCGTGTTTGGATAAATCGTCGTAGACGATGAGCACGTCTTTACCCTGTGCCATAAATTCTTCCGCCATGGTAACGCCGGCGTAGGGGGCGATGTATTGAATAGGCGAAAGTTCCGCCGCCGTCGCCGCTACGACGATGGTGTGATCCATGGCGTCGTGTTGTTCTAATGTGTCGACGATTTGCGCCACCGTCGACGTCTTTTGACCGATGGCCACGTAAATACAAATGACGTCGGTATCTTTTTGATTGATAATGGCGTCGATGGCGATGGCCGTTTTACCTGTTTGGCGGTCGCCGATAATCAACTCCCGTTGACCCCGACCGATGGGGAATAAAGCATCGATGGCTTTGGTCCCCGTTTGAAGGGGCACATTAACCGATTCTCTCGTAATAACGCCGGGGGCGATTTTTTCGATGGGCATGGTCTTGTCGTAAGGGTAATCCCCTTTGCCGTCGATAGGCGCGCCCAAAGCGTTGACGACCCGCCCTAAAAGGCCTTCGCCGACGGGAACTTGTACTACTTTACCCGTAGCTTTAACTTCGTCCCCTTCTTTAATGTCGGCATCACCTAATAAGACGACGCCCACATTGCCTACTTCAAGGTTTTGCACCATGCCGTAGATTCCTCCGGGGAATTCGATGAGTTCTCCGGCCTTTGCGTTTTGCAGTCCGAAAATACGGGCGATGCCGTCGCCGACTTCGATGACGGTGCCCACATCTTCCATGACCAAATCTACATTATAATTCTTGATCTGCTCCCGAATCACGGAGCTGATCTCTTTTGATCTCAGATTCATATCTCACCTCTCTATGCATTGTGTTTAAGGGTTCGCTTAAGATCGTTAAGCTGTCTATGAATCGAGCGGTCGATGACGCCGTGATCGGTAACGAGTTTCACTCCGCCGATCAGGTTTTTATCGATTCTCTGACGCACTTCCACTTCTCCGCCTCTGGCGCCTTTATAGGCATCTCCTATGGCGCGGAGTTTGTCTTCTGTAAGTTCAAAAGGCGTTAAGACGAGGATGCGCTCGATGTTTCTCTCCTCGTAACAAAGATCTTCATAGGCATTTAAAATATCGGCGACGAGATGGCTTCTCCTGTTGTCCGAAAGGACGTAGAGAAAGTTTAAAAGGGTCGCCGGAATATCTTTTGCGAAAATACCTTCGATGATTTCGCGCTTTCTTTCGTTGGAAATTCGCGGATGCATAAGGGCGAGTCGTAAATCGCCGTTTTCATAAGCTGTGCGAATCGTATCCAAATCGTCGAGCATAAAATCATCTTGTTCCAATGCCACTTCATAGAGGGCGACACTGTATTTGGTAATCGCTTCATCAAACATGGCGCTTCTCCAAATCTTGGATCAAGCCATTGATCAGTTCGTCGTTATGCTTTTCATCGATGGTGTCGTTTAAGAGTTTTTCAGCGATCATGACGGCGAGATCCGATGTTTCATTTTGCACATCTTGACGCGCCTTCGCCTTTTCCCGTTCGATATCGGCCTTGGCCTTTTCGATCATGGCCGTCGCACGGGTCTGCGCTTCTTCCGAAGCGGACTTTTCAAGTTCGCGGCCCCGTTCCCGGGATCTTTCGATGATTTCGGCACCTTCTTCTTTGGCGTCTCTCAATTTTTGTTCATAATCGGACTTTAAGCGTTCCGCTTCCACGCGTTCTTTTTGTGCCTCTTCGATTTCCGAGGCGATGGACGCTTGCCGCTTCGCCAAAAAATCGTTCATCGGTTGATAGACGAAATGGCGAATGACGAGAAACAGGATGAGGGTGGCGCCCCATTGTGCCAAGACATTCCATAGATCCGGCACGACAAAAATTTCCATAGGGACAACTCCTTTCGTGTGATTCTGTTTCCCGAGCTTATCCTAATAAGGGTTTTACAAATAATAAGATAATGGCAATAACCAAACCGTAAATACCGGTGGTTTCGGCGACGGCTTGACCGAGCAACATGGTTTGAACGATGTCACCTTTCGCTTCCGGTTGACGACCGACGGCTGCTGCCGCTTGACCTGCCGCGTAACCTTGACCGATACCGGGGCCGATACCGGCAATAACTGCTAAGCCCGCGCCAATGGCGGAACAACCTAAAATGAACGCTTCACTTGTGATTTGCATAATGTTTCCTCCCTATACTGTTTTATTTATAATTTACGACCGCTTCGCCGCTTGTCGTGCGGCAATTTCTTCAGGATCCGCCATATTGGAATTGATGTAAGTCATCGACAACATGACGAAAATGAATGTTTGCAATAATCCGCTGAATACGTCGAAGTAACCGTGCAGTGGCCATGCGACGACGGGGATTAAAAATTGAGAAATCAAACCCAGACCTTGGTATACCAAACCCATAATCAACACACCGCTTAAAATATTGCCGAACAGACGGAAGCTCAATGAAATGGGGTTGGCGAGCTCCCCTAAAATATTGATCGGCGTTAAAATGGCGATGGGTTCGGCGTATTGTTTTAAATAACCTCCGATTCCCTTCGTCTTAACGGAGAAAAAGTGGATCAGGACAAAGGTAATAAGCGCAAGGGCCAAGGTGACATTGTAATCGCTCGTAGGCGGTACAAAACCTAAAAGGCCGGATAAGTTTGCGCAAAATAAAAAGGTGGCCAAGGTGAGCATATAAGGCGCAAAGCCTAAATTGTGCTCGCCCATGGTTTGCGTCGTCAAGCCGTTAATGGCGTCGACGGCGATTTCCACAATGTGCAAAATACCCGTGGGCTTGTCGTGAATATCGGCTTTTTTGATTTTTGAGTGAATATACAGGCTCAGAATCGTAAGCACTGCGACGATAACAAAGGTCGTGAACAGCGATTCGTGGAGCCAGATGTCCTGCCCTCCTGCATGGAAGACAATACCACGTTTCAAAAGCGCCCTCCTTTCTTACTGCGAAGATAGTCGAACATGTTCCTAATTAAGATCACGTATTTTATGGACAACAGACCGAAGAAAGTCGTCGCCAAACTTAAATACTCCGCCTTCGCCGAAACGGCGAGGACGACGGCGTAAAGTGTGAGACGTAAAAAATAGTGCACGCCGACAAAAACGGACGCACCTCTTTCCGTCTTCTCCACCGCCCGAGAGAACGTGAAAAACATTAATTTGAACATCGCCATGGCGATGAGACAGCCGAAGACCCAGCCCCCTACATAGGGTTTCCAGTTCTTTATAAGCAAGATCATCATCCCCGAGGCGAAAAGCATGACGCCGAAGGCGATGGCAATGTATTCGTTCGTAAATCGGTCCTTCATAGGTTTTTTCCGAGTTTAAGAATATTGCCGATGCCGGCGGCGATGCCGATTAAAGTAAAGACGATTAAAAGGATGCCGCGGCTGTTGAATTTTTTCTCGAGCCAAAGACCGAACAGCATACAGCCTAAAATAGGAATCAACACATTGAGTCCTACTTGCGTAATCAAGGCCAAACCCGTGTACGGCGACTTTTTCATGAGCACCCTCCTTTCATCCCACTATTCTTCTATTTTAGCGGAGTATCATGATAGATTCAATGAATTCAATCTATTTTATACCCTGTTATTCAATAGATAATCCTTTCCCTAACGTTGATAGCCGTGGGGCAACGTAACGATATCGGTGGTGAGGCGGGGCATTTTCGTATCTTCCAAAAGCCCTAAGAAGGTAACGGCGCCGTCGCCGTAGCGGGCTTTGATGCCGTGAAGAGCTTTATCCAATGCCTCTTCTTTTTTCTGCTTGTCGTAATCGGAAAACATATCCCTTTGAATGGCATGCTTTTCCGGCACGAGGCGAATGGCCCGAAGGGTTATGGCGCGAATAGGCAGGCGGCCATCGTAACGGGAGCGGTATAAGTCGAAGGCGCCGTCCCGAAGCAAAAAGGATGTTTGCCCGCCGTAGGGAAGGACGGATTGAAAACTGTAGCCTACGAAATGGGAATCTTTCAAATGCAAATCGATTCCCTCCGCCTCCAACCCGTATTCCCGAAGTCGGCGAGAGACTTTAAATGAAAGAATTTGTAAAATGCGCCGCACCTCCACGTCGCTTAGAAGATCTTCCCGAAGGGTGATGCCATTGCCTATGGTTTTAATTTCCGGCCGATAGTCGTAATCGGCCACGGGATCGTCGTCGATAGCCTGCACTTTTTGCCAAAGCTTTACCCCGACGACGCCGAGCCGCTTTCCGAGGAGCATAGGTTCTGTGCGCGCCAAATCTCCCAAGGTAATAATACCCAGACGATTGAGCTTTTCCTTCGTCTTCCGTCCGATGCCGATCATGCTTTCCACGGGAAGCGGATAGACGATGCTCCGGTATTGATCTTTCGGGATCACCGTTACGGCGTCGGGCTTTTTCATGTCGCTTCCCAGTTTCGCAAAAGTCTTTGTAAAGCTTACGCCGATGGAAACGGTAATGCCCAATTCTTTTTTAATCCTCTTCCGAATGGTGTGGGCGATGGTTTCGCCGCTTCCGAAAAGATGGACGGATCCGGTGACATCGAGCCAACATTCGTCGAGACCGAAAGGCTCCACCTGATTGGTATAATCGTAATAAATTTTCCGCGCCCGACGGGAAAAATCCAAATAGTCGTCGTAATGAGGAGGCACGACAATAAGATTCGGGCATTTTCGATGGGCCTCCCAAAGAGGCTCCGCCGTTTGAATGCCGTAAGCCTTCGCCTCCTGACTTTTCGCCAGCACAATGCCGTGGCGATCTTCTTCATGTCCCCCAACCACCACGGGTTTGCCGCGAAGGGCGGGATTTTTTTGAATCTCGATGGAGGCGTAGCAGCTGTTCATGTCCGAATGTAATATTACCCGTTCCATAGGCCAACCTTTCTTGACAAAAGGCGCAATTCAAATTATGATTTACGCAATTAGAATTCTTATTTGCGTTTATTTTACGCAATTTAATTGCGTGTATCAAGGTTTATTTTAATTTTTGCGAAATTGAATTGCGTGTTTGAGGTGACTATGACCTTTGGAGAAAAAATAAAATCCCTACGCAGGGAACAAAAAATGACCCAGCAAGCATTGGCCGATGCCCTGAATGTTTCGTTGCGGACCATTTCAAATTATGAAACCGGCGGCCTTCGCCCCCGTTACAAAGAAACCTACGACAAGCTCGCCGAGCTTTTTAACGTGCCTAAAGCCTATTTATTAACCGACGAAGACGCCTTTGTGCTTCACGCGCGGGAACGCTACGGCCATAAGGGCGCAAAAGATGCGGAAGAATTGGTGGAAGGGGTTATCGGCCTTTTTGCCGGCGGTCGATTAGACGAAGAGGATAAACAGGCCGTGTTCGAGGCCATTCAGGAAGCGTATTTCCGAGCGAAGCTTGAAAATAAAAAATACGCCCCTAAGGGCGGAAAGGGCGATGTGTAAATGTCTCGCTACGAACGTCTTTACCGAGAGGCTTTGCGCATTCGAAATCGCCACGGTCCCGATCCTAAAAAGGCCCTCGAAGAAGAGGGCGTGATCTTAATTCCCATGGACACAAGTACACGGCTTTTGGGCATGTACAAAGTGATTTTAAAAAATCCCTTCGTCTTTTATAACGACAGAGTGGACGAAGCCATTCAGCGCATGGTCTTCGCCCACGAATTGGGCCACCATCTGTTCCATCGCGATTTCGCAAAAGACGGGGAATTGGTGGAGTACACGCTCTTCCATTTAACCGACGAGCGAGAATTGGAAGCGAATATTTTTTGCGCCCATTATCTTTTAGACGAAGAACAGGTCTATCAAATGGCGAAAGCGGGCTATTCCTACCCCGATATGGCAAAGGCCTTTTCCGTAGACGTCAATCTGATGATCTTTAAACTCAACGAAATGCAGCGCATGGGCTACGATTTAGGTTTTAAAGAAGCTCCGGACAACGGCTTCTTCTCAAAAATCGACGGACGCCATGACGTATGACAGTCAGAAGAAAGAGGTGTTGTTTTGAAACATTGTAAACCTTACGTATTTATCTTTGCCCTTGTTCTATTCCTTTTGGCATCCGCTCACCCGGCGGAAGCCGCCGCCATAAAAGAAAACGGCCGCGTTCAAATTTCCCCCGGCGTCATTCGTCGGGAAATGCGGGTAAACGTCGGCGGCAGAAACCACATCGTCGATGTCATTCAAGTGAATCTCAATAATCCCTACGCATCCTTAGAGGTTTTGGCAGGCGCCGGCACCTACACGCGAAAAGATACCGTCTTAAACATGGCCAATCGCACCGATGCCTACGCCGCCATTAACGGCGATTTCTTTAATATGACGAAGCAAGGCGCGCCCTTCGGCCCCTCCGTCGTCGGCGGAAAACTTCAATCCTCTCCTCTGCAATCCATCGGCCTGTACGGCTTCGGCGTCGACGGAAACAGACGAGCCCACATCGAATCCTTTACCTTTTCCGGCGGCGCCTACGCAAGTGACGGCGCCAGCTACCCCATTAGCGGCCTAAACAAAGCCGATTACATTATTAACCACACCCAAGTTCACTCTCATAAAGACGCCATTCAGCTTTACAACGACTTTTGGACGGCGCGCACGAGAGGCCTGAAGGGAAGCGGCGAAGTCCTCGTAGCGGGAAACGGACGGGTGGAAAAAGTGTCGTTAAACGGACCCCTTCCCATGGCGACGCCTAAGGGCAAATACATTTTGCAGGTTAACGGCCGCGCCAAAGACTTTATTCGCAAACACGTTCCCGTCGGAAGTACCTTGCGATTAAACTACCGAGTCAACCCTAACAGAAACTGGAAATTTTTAATCGGCGGCCACGCCCTCCTCGTGGAAAACGGCCGCCCGAAACTTTACACCATGGACGCCGATTCCATCGACGGCGTGCGGGCGCGGAGTGCCGCCGCCATTTCAAAAGACGGCAAGACCGTGTACCTTCTCGCGACGGAAGGACGCAATCGCAAATCCGGCGGCATGCGTCTCGCCGAATGGGCTGCTGCCGTATCCTATTTCGGCGTCGACAAGGCCATTAATTTAGACGGTGGCGGATCCACCACCATGGTGGCGAGAGGCCACGGCGATTTCAAAAATACCGTCATCGCCCATCCCGAACGCAACGCCGCTCAAAGACGAATCGTCAACGGCATCGGCGTCATGAACAAAGCGCCTCGCACCGCCGTCGCCGGAGGCGAAATCGCAGGGCCCAATTCCCTCGTCCTCGGCGAAGTTGCTACGTACAAACTTAAAAAAGCGTGGGATTCCAATTACCATCCCGTGCAACCCACCTCCGTCGGCTACAGCTTGACCGACACGGCTTTCGGCAAAAACGCATGGATTTACAGTCGCTTCCTCTCGCCCAACATGGGTAAGACCAACATCGTCTTAACCATGAAAAACGGCGTCACCGCCCAACTCCCCGTAACCATTTCAAGCCCTGCGGCCATGAAAAGTTTAAACCTCGCCGCCACGAGAAACGGCAATCGCATCACCCTCGCGCCGAAAGGTAAAACGAAAAACGGACGCTTAATCGAGCTCGACCCCAACCAAATGAACTGGAATGTGAAAAATGCACAGGCCGCCATCAATACGGAAAGTTGGAAAAAACCGACAGGTCAAGGTCTAAATGCCCCCGCCGCCGTCTTTACGCTAAAACCCGGCGGCCACGCCTACGCCGCCATCGAAGCTACTTTCGGAAATCAAAGCGCTTATTACCTCGTCGATTCTCCGGGCTATACGAAACTTGCCATGACCGTAGGAAAAACCGCCTACACCGTCGCCGGCAGAAAGATGACCATGGACACGACCCCCGTCATCGAAAACAGTCGCACCCTCGTGCCCCTGCGCTTCGTCTTGGAAAGCTACGGCGCCGATGTGCAATGGAATCCCGAAGAGCGCACCGCCATCGTCCACTATAAGGGCAAAACACTGGAGCTTCCCACCGATCGCAAGGAAGCGCACATCAACGGAAAGAGCGTACCCCTCGATGTGGGCGCCGCCATACGAGATGACCGCACCGTCATACCCCTGCGCTTCGTCGCGGAAAACCTGGGTATGGAAGTATATTATGGAAAGAGCGATCGCACCATTTCCATTTACGAAAAACAATCGAGATAAAGAGAAAATCCATTGGGGAAAAGACCTCAATGGATTTTTTAATAGATTTTAAGAAATGATTCTCGTAACATCATTTCTTTCAAATGCAAGCCATTCATCTTAAAGATTTTCCGGAAGATTGTTTCTAGAAAAAGTAAAGCATTCTTTCAAATATCTTTTTCTCGAATCTTAGGAGGAGGGAATAGGGCGTTGCGATTCGCCCTCTTTCCCTCCTCCTAAAACCTCCTTCCTTTCCACCCTAACGCTTTTTAGCAGTCCGAAGCCCTAACGGGCTTCGATTGTACTGGGCTGCGTCGCAGAAAGAGACGTTCTGTTTCAGGCAATATATTTTGCCGTCGCAAGGTGGGCGTGATATTTTATTTCCCGGTGGAGCATAACTTCCGCTAGCGCCAGACAATAATCAGGAAAATGCCGAAGGCATTTTTCGTTATAGTGCTGGCCGGAAAGGGAGATGGGGCGCGCGGGGAAGAGGGAAACGCGGCCTTTGGAATGGCAACACTTTTTCGGACACATTCCTTAAGGTGTCTGTGTAAAGTTGTTTTTCTCTTGCGGCATGCG
>QWBY01001174.1_pt1 | contig 17366 bp, 13 predicted proteins | sample 1972471 | NCBI WGS metagenome assembly QWBY01 (sample SAMN09866722, study PRJNA288562) | Human gut metagenome isolate term6_stool, whole genome shotgun sequencing... | reverse complement strand
ATAAGTTGAAGCAACATTAAAAGCAAAAACGCTAAAGCAACAGTAACAGTTGCTATTATGATGATTTTTTTATATGGCATCATTTACTTATCCCTCCTGATTTCTTCGTTGTCTTTTTGTGTTCTTTCGTATTTGTCATTTAATTCTTGTTTTTGTCGTTCAAAACATCTTTTGGATTGATATAACAAATACGGCATACCTTTAATTTGGTGATTATGTTTGTCTCTATATTCTATTATATCACTTACAAAGCTAAAAAGTAACCATATTGATTCATTATCAGTATATTTATGTTTATTCTTTTTTATTGTTGGATGTTTTAATGCTTGTTTTAGTAAATGTAAACTATGTCCAATAACTCCAAAGTCAAAATCTGACATATCGTCATCGAAATCTTTTAATGTTTTATTATATGAATAGTGAGTTTTCATATAATACATTATCTTTTTCTCATCAACAATTTTAGGTTTATTTTTTTCTATGTTAATTGGTTTAGCTATAGTGTTTTTAGCATCTTTTGCTAAACTTTCAAACAATTTTTCAAATTCTTTATTTTTAGGATCAAAATTTTCTACAGGGTTTATTGTTTTACCTGTGAAAGTCACAGTGTGATACATTAAAATTTCGTACATATTTTTTTCACCCTTTAGACAATTTTTCTTTTTAGCATTTGGATATTTTTTAATTACATCTTTTGGCAATGGTAATATTAAGTGATAACCGTGACCTGACATTGAAACTTCACCATAGAGATAGGGAAGTTTTAGTAATTTTTCTTTTAATTCTTTTGTGCAAGTTGGTTCGATATCCATAACAACGTAATTGTCCTTAAGGCAGTCCAGTACATATGTGAAGCGACCTTTTTTCATAATATTTCCTAATGTTTTTAAGTCGACACATTCAGTTTTCGCTGCTTGTTTTAAAGTCTATATATTGTTGATTTCTTTTATTAACCCTAAAGATTTATCTAAAAAGTTTTTAAGTGAATTAAAGTCATTTTCAATCATACAAGCAGACCTCAATTCAAGTGCTGTTTGTCTTTGTACAGGGTCAACCATAGTATTTTTTATAATTTCATCTGGTATTAACATATATTCACCAGTAGGATAATAGCTTTTATCTTTTTCTTCAGAATATATAATAGGTGGTTGGTCTGGGGTTTCATAATTTTCAGAAACTTTTACAACCATTACATTATCTTTTAAGTATTTCATACAATGTTCACAAGGTGTGTAGTCAAGAAATACACCTTCACGGTCTTCATTTTCTTCTAAAATTTTATCTATTTCTTTTTTATCTTCTTCGCTTACTTCTACAGTTACGCCTGGTATTTCTTTTCCACACCAGAAACAAATAGGTTTTAAATGAACTTTACTCATGATATCTTCCTTTCTTGTTGTAAATTTAAACCTCAAGTTTGCGATATTAACTTGAGGTTTTATTTTGTTATTTGTAGTATTTATATTTTATTTTTTATTAGTTTTTATTAGTTAGCTGATCAGCTAATTAATAGTTTCTTTCTTGTGGTGTATATCTTATGCCGTTGTTTTGTACGTTTTGTCCATTGTATGGATTTTCTGGCATAGGGAAGTTAGATTGTGGTTGTTGAAAACTTGGTTGTGCTTGTTGGACTTCTTGTCCGAATGGACTATCGTTAGTCATTGTAGCATCGTTCAAATCTTCATCATTTTGAAATTTAACTTCTTGTTGTTGTTTTTCGACTTCATCTGGGTCTAAAATTGTTCCAAATTCAAAGCCGTATTTACTTAATTCAACTGTCGCATCATAAGCTTGATAATATCTAAGTGGTTCGTTGATCAATACTGATGCTAATGTTACACCGTTATTTGGTTGTGCTTCAAAGACTCTCATTACAAGTGTTACATCTAAGCCGTTAGCTAAATTATGTTTTAAAACTACTTGGTCATATTTACCAGTTGTTGGGTTTAATTCATAAACGTTTGGTAATCTATTTCCTTTGTTTATTCCTTGGAACATATATTTACCTGAAGCTTTTTGTGTATAAATTGATTCAGTCATATAAATTTCTTCTAGTGATTTTTGAACACCTTGATTTTTTGGTAATACTTGTGGTGCAGAAATTGTTGCTATAGTATACGGTCTATTAATTATTGGTATACCTCTCATTTTTCTGCTTTTTTGGTCTTCAATTAATTTTTCTCCTGAAATTTGTTTGTCAAGTCTTGAATATTCTAATTTACCTCTTACCAAAACTTCTGTGTTTGGTTTTAGTTGATTTGTTGTTACTGTTCTGTTTGTTGCCATTTTTTTTAGTTGCTACTCAAAACATAGATAAATATTCTACATCGAGATAAATTACTGCTTCATCGTGTATGCTTTCACTTTAAAGCTACTAACAAGTTCTAGTACACTCCACAGTCGTAAATTCCCAGCTAGCCACTGGTACATATCTTAGTAAGCTTTTTTTATGCTAATACGTAAGATTTTTTTTGAGATGCTATGGTTTTCGAAGTTTGTCTATATTCTTACGAGTAGCTTCTCCTTTCTGTTTAATTTTGTTTTTTAGTATTTTGTTTATTTTTATATTGAACAAATAGCAAGACTATATCGCATTACTTGTTGTTTGTTACTAACATTATTATCTGAACTTCCCACGACTGAAGTCATAGGGTTTTTGGGTAGTATGCGTGCTTGATATTTAAAATTAATTTTCAAATACTGGAGGCTACATAAATTAACCAAACTATCCCCGTTGTCCCAACGGTTGTTACATATATTATATCAGATTTAAGTGAAAAAATCAATATTTCTGATAAAGTCGTTTTGATCTTAAAATTGTTTCAAACTTATCTTTTAAGTCTAACAATTCTTGGTATGATTCTGATGTAATTTCGTATTTTATGTTGTGTAAGCATTCTTCGAATTGTTCGAAACTTTCTGATAAATCATCGTTAATATTTTCTTTAGTCATTATTTTAAAACTTGTAAAAATTTCTTCTTTTCTTCTAATTGATATTTTAGGGTAGTGTTGACTGATTTCGTTTTCAAATTGTTCGTCAGTAATACATATCATTTTTTAGTTGTTTCCTTTCTTTTTTTTTAATTTTATTATTTATCTTTTTGATATTTTGCCATGATTGATTGAAGTAATTCGTTTTGTGTCATTTCTTTGTTTCCTAATCGTTTTAGTACTTTCATATCATTAGTGTGTTTTGTTACTATGTGATGTATTATTACAGGGTCTTTTTGTCCTTGTCTGTAGAATCTTCCATTTGTTTGAAGATAGTTTTCCAAATTCCATGTCAAAGTATACCACACAAGAGTTGATCCACCGTGTTGAATGTTAATTCCCGCACCTGCTGATTGTGGTTGCAATAACATCACGTCTATTTTTCTTTCGTTCCATTTTTTGGTCATTTCTGGAGAACCGTCAAATAATTCAACATTTATTTTAGCTTTTTGTAGTTCTTTTAATAATAATTCTTTTTCACTGTTGTAAATATACGCAACAGCTACTGGTGAGTTTGTATTTTCTATTATGTCTAAAAGCTTATTTATTTTTTGTTTATGAATTATTTCGTATTCTTTTGTTTGATTTACGTATATAGTTCCTGAACTTAGTTGAATTAGTTTGTTTAATAATACTGCTTGATTAGCCGCTGTTACTGTGTTTAATTCTTCTTGTGCGTTTTTAAATTCAAGTATTGCATTGTGTTCTAATTCATCGTAAATTGCTTGTTCTTTGTCTGTTAATGTGCAATAATCATTTGTTATTGTAAGTGGTGGTAATTTTATTCCATGATTCTTTACAGAAATAACTATATCTTGAATTCTTTTGTAAATTTCTTTCTTGGCACCTTCTTTTGGTTGCATGTTTATTATTGTGTGACTAGCTGGGAGATAAGTTGTATTGAAGAACGTTTCTCTATACCATGTAAAGCTAGTTCCTAGTCTTGCTCCCATATCTAAAAGGTAAATTAACGCCCATAAATCCTTGAGTCCATTAGGGACAGGTGTTCCTGTAAGCCCTATAATTTTTTTAATTTCAGGTCTTACTTTTTTCAAGGCTTTAAATCTTTTTGATCTATAATTTTTGAAAGCTTGAAATTCATCTATTACTACAATTTCAAATGGAAATTTCATTTTTTTATTTCTGTAATATTCTACAACATCACATACAAGGTCTCTGTTTATCATATATATTGCAGGTGGGTTTGTCAATACTTCTTCGTATTTTTCATAGCGTTTTTGTTTAGTTAATTTTTTACCTTTTTCATTATTTATAAGTGATTTAATTCTTATTGGTAATTTCCAGTCATTGATTTCATCAAACCATGTTGTCCTTGCAACATTTTTCGGTGCTATAATTAAGACAGGACATGGTGGGTTTAATTTATACAATGCTGATAAGGTAATTAAAGTTTTACCTAAACCTACATCAAGAAATAATCCCGAACAGGCTCTATCTATGATAAAATCTCTTGCATATTTTTGATAGTCGTGCAGAATATTGTCAAAATCTATTGTGTCTTGCATTTCATTCATTCCTTTTTTGCGACAATTAAACAATCGCCGTAAATATGTTTTATTTTTATTTTTAAGTTTTTATTTAATATGTTTATTAGTTGTTCTTTATCTTTATTCTCTTTTGCTTTTATTATAACATCACCTTTTTCATACCATTCAAATACGTTAAATGGGTTTTCTTTTTCATATTTTAAACCATATTTGGTGTCTAATTTTTTTGTAGTCCTTTGATGATATAACACCAAATCATTAAAATATATTTTACAGTTTATTGAGTCTATGTCTTTTAAAAAATAATTTAAAACACTCTCAGACTTTTTCGATATCACTTTGTGATATCTGAGATAAGTTGGGAGATTTTTCTTTTTTAAATTATCTAGTATAAAAGCAACTTTCTCTTTCATATCACAGCGAAGCACTATTGCTTTATGGTTTCGCATATTTTGTATTACAGAATTTTGTAGAGGTCTAGTTTCAGCTTTTGGTCTTTTAAGTTCTATAAAGGCTGTTATACCGTCTACTATTATAATTCTATCTGGAACGCCTGCAAAAGATGGGGCAGTAAACTTAAAACAAATTATATTTTCTTTTTTGCATTGATTTTTTAAATATTTTTCAACATCATTTTCTATCATTTTTTTAACACATCCTTGACAAAATTTGTTTTATTGTTGTATAATATAAATGCAATGAGAATTGCTGAGTAATACTTTTTTTAAATTCATGATTGTCCATGAGAAAGGCTGTTATATATAACAGCCTTTTTACTTTTTATTGGCTTATTTTTTATCAGAATTTTCTTCAGAATTTTCGTCTAAATTTTGTTGAATAAATTCGTTATTTTTGAAATCAATTCTCTTTTTATCTTTTGTAGTATTGTGAAGTTTTATTGCTATATCTAAACCAACGTTTAGGTCTTTTTTCTCTTGTGGTGAGAATATTTCTAGTCTGATAAATTTTGGATATTTTGAATCGTCTTTTTCATATTCAAAGTGCCAAATCGTTATAATATTTCTTTTATTTCTTTTTTGATATTCTTTAACTTGTTTAATTAAAGGTTCTATTTGTTCTTGATACAAATAGTCGGTAAAATAAAATGAAAAGTTATCTGTTTTATACTCGTTTAGAGGTTTATTTTCAGAAGTTTTTGTAAAGTTTAATTCATCGAGTGGAATTATTGCTTTATCAATTTGTTTTTTATTATTTTCGTGAGTTGAAAATTTATATTTTCTTGTTATTAAGATTGGATCCACACCATTAGGTCTTACGTAACGTAAATTGTTGTCTTTTGATTTATATATGTTTGATGCGTTAAGTTTTTCTATTTTTTGTTTTGATGTTTTTTTATCTGATGGTTTTTTTTCAGTTGTGGTTTCAGAATTTGTTTTATCTTCTTTTTTATGTTCGTTTGTTATTAACGGTTCAGGTTTATTGTTGAAGTTGTTTCTTATTGATGTGATTTTATCGTTTTTATCAATTTCAACTTCAATTCTGTCTTTTTGTGGTTTTACTTTAGTCGTAACAATTTCTGGTTTTAAAACAACTGTTGCATTTATTAAAAACAATATAGCAGCTATTAAAGAAAATATCATTATTAAAATTTTTAAAGCTTTATTTTCTTTCATTGGTATCACCTGTGAATCCGTTGTAAATCATTTTTATGTCTTTTTCTGTTTTTAACAAAAGTTGTGTTGGTTTTTCTTTATCTCTTTTATAAGTTATTTGGTTCATTTCGTTATCTTTATAGACGAGACCGTTTATTATTGAATCGGCTTGTCCGTTTTTTGTTTTTTCAATTACCATATATTGTGTCTCTTTTGATGGGTCGTGTTTTATTGTTATGTCAATTGATGTATCATTTAACGCTAAATCTTTTAAACTGTTTACGTTTTTGTAAAAAGTTTTTATTAAAAATACGTTAATGGTTATAATGCACAATAATATGATTATTAAATACCTCTTTTTCATAAATTAAATCCTTTCGTTTAATTTTTTGTTGATTATTGTTGACTATTTTAACAATATGTTGTATAATATTATTGTAAAGTAGTTAATGACATAAGAACTCCTTTCATTTTTGTATTTTTTGTCGAATATGAATTTAAGTATTAATAACACCAGATACCTGGTGTTATTAATTTTTTTGCTTAAATTAAGTTATAGTATTCTGGATGAAAATATTCTTTGTGCTTTACTTCATTTACTGTAAAATCTTCGTCAAGATCGTTTTTCCATTTAGTATTAAAAGCATATTCAACCATATCGACATATTTTTCAATATCAAGGTTATTTATTATGTCGTCTTTTTCTTCTTCAGTCAAATAAAATAAGTCACGGTTTTCTATACGCATAAACCATGTGTCTTCAATATTTGTGACTTTCATTATTGCAGGTTCTCTATCTGTTGGAATATCTGTTACGTTATTTAGTCTTAACATTCTTTCAGCGTTTTCGTCTATTTCGCAGTCGTCTCTTTGGTTGTTTCTTTCTGCATCTTCTTTACGTTTTTTAAGCATAGCATCTGTAACAACTCTTGCTGCAGCACATTTGATAAAATATGTGTTAGGTGTGTTATCTTTCATGATGAAAACTCTGTTGTAATGTTGCATAGGTTCTTGTTTTTTAGTTATAGGATCTTCTTTAAAAACATATCTTATAGAACTATATGATGAGGCAGTAATTCTTTGACACATTCTTAAAGTTTTTTCTTTAGGAAATGTTTCTATTGCTGATTTTAAAATGTTTGTTATAAGATCTTTGTTCGCATTTGTTCTAAATGATACATTTTCATATTCATTATCTTTACCTGAATAGTTGTCCATTGCACACATCAAATATTCTCCTAATACATAGTCGATTATTGCGGGGTGGGTGATTGATGTTCTTGGTGTAACATCTTCATAACAACTTAAATCAGCCCCAGCAGTTGATGTGATTTTTGCTGGTTTGTTAGGGTCTATACTAAACTCAAGTCTATTGTTTGAGTCTTTTGCAATAAGCCCTAATAGTTCAGGTTCAATATCAACATTAATGTCTTTTTGAATTTCGTCTAGTGTTTTATTGTTTAATTTTTCTTCAAATACAGTATAAAGACCGTCAGTATTTGTTGATACAGGATTTGCTCCTTGAAGCGTTTGATAGATCCCTACAAGATATGTGAAGAGTTGTCCGATTATTCGCATTGAAATGATTTTATTAGGCATTTTAATAGGGCTATCAAATTTAGCATCAGCTGCACCTGTTGCAGAGTTTAGTATTAATTTTACGTTCTTTTGTTTTATCGCATAAATACTTCTTTGTTCTTTTGCTATATTTGGGTCGGATTTTAGTTTTCCATATTTTTCTTTTTCAAGATAAATTTCACCATATCTATCATAGCCTAATTGTTCGTTATAGAAAGCGTCCATACGTCTTAAAAGGTTCGGATAGTATGATTTAAAGTCTTCGTGATTGACAATGTAATTTGATGAATACAAGTATTTATCGGATACTTTAGTTCTTTTAGTGTTTTCTCCTGCTTTAACAAAAAGTTCTGGTTTTTTGATTATTTTATACACATCGTTTAGTCTTTTTTCTTCAGGAAGTTTTTCTATTTTCTTTAAAGTATATTTTGATTTTTTAACATCATTAAATTTTATTATTTCGCCATCTTCAGTTATTACTTCTTTCTTTTTTAGAGATAATACGTCTATTGGGTCAGGGTATACTTTTTTAAATTCATCAATTTTTCTCTTTTTTTCTAAATATTTTTCAAAGTCTTTTTCATATTTTGAAACATTGACTTCGATACCGTGAATACCACCGAAACTAAAGCTTATAGTTGATGAAGTTGGCGTTCCGTCTTTTTTGTAATAAAATGTTGTATTTTCAACAGTTGGAATTTTATAAATGTCGTATGCACAATGATTTTTAGAATATTCGTAGGCTAATTTATTATTTTCACTGTCTGAAAGATTTTTATCATATTGATAGGAATATTTCAAATAGTAGTTTTTACTTCCGTTAAAGTTTTTACCTTCAATACTTTTGTAATAACTGTAAACTTTCTCAAATTCGTCTATTACGTGTTTGTGATCTTTGTAATTATCTTTAATAAAATTATAAACTTGTTCTAATACGTTTTGTCTTTTAATTCCTAACGCTTTTGCTTGTTTTTCGGATGGGTAATCGAAACTAACATATTCGTAGTCGTCTAAGTGTCCGTAAGGGCAAAGAACTTTAGTGGCTATTTGAGAGGCTGTGGTGTTTAATGTCATTCTGTCTTGTCTTACAGTTTTGATGCCTATTACAGGTTTATATTCTTTATCATCTTTTTGATAAATTATTTCAGGGTAGTTTTCCATTAACATTAATTTGTTTTCAAAGTTTGATGTATAGATGTTATGGTCAAATAGTTTTTCAAGATTTACAACGTCTGAAACGTTATAAGCTATAAGATTTTTTAAGTCATCTTTAGAGTTTATTTTTTCTAATTGTAGTTCGTATTCTAATATTTGATAACCTAAAGTTCCTAGTAATTTTTTAAGTGCACCGTATTTTTGTCCTTCGTTTAGTATTGTAACATCGAAATGTCTTCCTGATTTAATGAAGTTGTTTCTGATTCTGTTTCGTTGGTCAGCCCAATCTGTTGGTGCATCATTTATATCTTTAGTACAGCTATAATGGATAGGGTCTATCATTAAGGCTTTTGGCATGTTCGAACGGAACAAATCAAATAAGTTGTTATTAAATTTACGCATAAGGTGTGCTGATGTTTTGTGAAACTCTTGTGTTTCATTGTCTCTAAAGTACACTTCATTAAAATAGTGAGATAACATTGTTAAGTCGTAATTATGGGAGTTGTAGCCTGCCAAAAATGGATGAATTTCTGGATTGTACTCTGGATCCGTATCACAAATTACCTTATTTATGTTTTTGTTTATCATTTCTCCTTCATGTCTGTTTACTAATTCTTCAACAGATACACCAAAAATATTTGCCATTAAGTTATTGTTATCTTCTTTTTGTAAGTTGTAATAATTTATTTTTGTATTTTGAATATTTTTGTTGTGTTCAAAAATTCTTTTAGAAACTTCTTGTTTGTACGCATCATCCATTTGTAATTTGTCGTCATCTATGAGATAAAATATGTCTAAAGTGTTTGTTCTGGGAGTCCAAATAGCATTTGTAAAGACATTTTCAAGTGATTCTATATCATAGAATTTTATATTATATTTAGTCATTTTTGTCCTTTCTGTTTGTTACATTTATTATTGTATTGTGAGTATAATTATGTTTGTTTACACAATTAAGACGTCCACATAATAAATAGTCCTATCGTCAATTACGAACGATAGGAGGTCTTCTATTCTTTGTTTTGTATTTTTTATTAAATTTTCTTTTGTATCAAATATTTTCAATTTTATATTGAAAGTTGTTTCAACAATTACTTCATCTTTGTTCTTTTTGATTATTTTAGATTCAAAATTTTCAGGATTGTTCAGAAATTGTGTAAAATACATTTTGTGCTTATTTTGGTGAAATTCTTCACTATATACTCTTGACACTCTATTAAATCCTGTTTTGATTTTTTCTGTTATTTTTACTTGCAATGTTTGTTCTATGTTTTCCATGATTTTTTTCCTTTATTGATTGTTTTTTTTTGTTTATCAATTCTTGTTAGTTATCCTTTGAATACCTCTGTAATTTTCTTTAATTTTGTCTTTACTTATTGTACTTCTGACGTTTACGTCTAAAGATTTTGCTGCAAGGTTCATCCAGTCAACCAAAGAATATTCTACAGAAAGTGGTTGAGGGTCTTGCATTTTATTTTTAGCATAAACTTTTGCGTTTTTGTCATCACAATACCAAATATCGTCTTTAGTTGTATGAAGAATTTGTACAAGGTCTGTTATAAATTTGTGTCTTCTTATTGCTTTTCCTTCTGGTATGTTTCTTTTCTTCCACGCAACATATAAGTCATATAAATAATTAAATGGGACTAAATCCCAATTCAAATCTTCTCTAATATCAAACCAAAATTCCCTTAAACTATCGTTATGTTCTTTGTAATCTTCAAGTGAATTGATACAAGAGTCTGGAATGTCTAATTCGTAGTAGTCTGTGTTTAATACTTTGTAAAGTGCGTATTCTAAAACTTCTTTTCGTTTGAGGTAGTCGTGTTTGATATATTTACGTTCAACATCTTTAAAACTTTTTGTAAATGGTATAATGACAAGTCTTCTATACATAGAAGGGGAATTGTCTTTCATTTTTGGAAGTTCATTTACACATTGAACCATAAAGCCTCTAAATTTAAATGTTATTGCTGTTTTATATTTTCTATTAATCGAAATCGCATCTTGAGTTATAACAGCTTTTAAGTTTGCTGATTGATCTATATATGTTCCTACATCATTTTCATCTGTAATGATTGAGGAAACATTTACTAATTGTTCTAGTATAGAATCTTGGGAGAATCTGTTTAGTGGTATTGAAGCGTAAGAACTTCCACCACAAATGTTTCTCATAAGTTCACATAAAGTACCTTTACCATTATTACCTTCTTCAGAATAAAACCATGCACATTTATCCCAGTTTACGTAAGGTCTTATTATAGCACCTAGTATTTGCCATAATAATTTTATTATTTCCTCATCGTCAGACAGTCCATTAAACCATGATTCTAAATCCCATACCTCATTGTCTGGCATTGTTATGTGAGGGTTTGTTGCGTTAGGGTTATAATCTACATGAGATTTTGAGAGTAAAACTATATTAGGGTCAAAAGGAAGAAGTTCTTTTTTCTTATAGTCAAAAATGCCATTATTAACGGCTATTAAGTCTTTGTTGGTGTTTTCTTCTTTAGTTTCTACAATGTCCATTAGAGCATTATAAACTTCTTTGAAACCTTTATCTGATAAAGAATAGTTATATTGTCTTGCGATTTGTCTAAAAGTTGATTCAAACGCTGTGTAAGTGCCTTCTAATTCTCCTTCTTTTTCATATATTGCTAAGTAATCAAGGTCAGGGTTTGCTGTGTTTACGTTCGATTTTAATCGTATAACATCGTAAACTTTGTTTATAATACTTGCAATTTGTGAAGGAGAGAGTTCTGTTGGTATTTGCCATGCGTCTTTTCTTCTTTTCATTTTCGGCTCACCGAATTTATCTAAGACAGGATCCCCGTTATCATCTAATATAGGAATCATATTTCTAAGGTCTATTCTTTCTGTTTGCTCCTTTATTATAATGCTTTCTATTTCTTCTGGAGTGGGGTAGTTACTTTTGTCAAATTCTTCCAAACAATCTTCAACAACTTGTTTCAAGAGTTGATTTTTTGTTTGTTCAAGTGCCAAATTGCTTTATACCTCCAATCTTTTTGTATTTTTTTGTCACACTTATATTATAATACAAACCAGCAATTTTATCAATTCAATTTGATACATTTTAATTTGAATATGATTAAAATGGCTGAATTATCACGTTTTTAGTCGCAGCGAAATTATTTTTCGCTGTTTTTTAAGGCTAAAATACGGAACTTTATACATTTATTTTATATGTTTATTCTCTACCAAAAATATTTTTCATTTTGGTAGAAATTTTTGGTAGAAATCTCTTTTATCGTTGAAATTTCAACGTTTTAGAGGTTCTACCATTTCTACCAACTTTCTACCAAAAATACCAAAAATTTTTTTGATTATTTTAGTACCTTAAAGCACTAAGGTAGGGAAAATATCAAAAAAATTTATTAACAATCACTGTAGGAAAATAAAAATTCTGTTAAAAAATGTTTTTATCTTAAAAACTTTTTAATTATTTTTTTCATTTTACTTTAGCGTAATACAGAAAATACCACTTTTCTACCAAAATACCAAAAATTTTTGGTATTTTTTGATGCAGTAAAATACAGGGTTTGAAGGATTTTCTACCAAAATGGATTTTTGGCTTGGTATTTTTTGATGTAGGTAACAACAGGGCTAGAACCTATTTCTACCAAAATACCATTTTTATGTACACTTTCTATATAGAATTTTTTTTATTATTCCTAACCCTGTTAGGGTTGCCTTAGGAAAATGAGAATGTTTATCACAGTATCCCTAAGGAAATTTTACCTCAAATAAAAAGTTTACAAAAAGTTTGGTATTTTTGGTAGTTTATTTTTTAACAAATAAAATTATGCATTTGTATGTAAAAAATTAATTTTATAGTTGTACTGTATTAGTGAACTAGGTCTTTTATTAAAAAAATAAATTTCTTTTTTTTTATTTTCTTCTTCGCTTGTTAAAATACCTCTAGGGTTCTCTGAGACGTCTTTTATTTAACTTTTATGATGTTATTGGTGTAATTTATCGTTTGACACCTAAAAACTTTTTTAAACAACCTTTAAAGCGTTTATAAAAGAAAATGTTGAAAAATAAACGTTTCAAAATTTTAACAGAATCAAGAGTAAAAAAATTTTTTTGTTATGTTGTTCGTTTAAATATGTTTTATTCTTTTTGTGATGGGTTTTATTTGTTTTATTTTATCGTTTTGGTATGATTCATCGATTTTTAGTTAAAATTAGTTTAAAGATCCTTTAAAGGCTTTTTAAAGCATATTATTAAATTCCTTTGATATTTTCATTGCTTTTCGTTCTTTTTTGTGTTATAATGGTTTTAAAGAATATAAGAAAGGCGAAAAAAATATGTCAGATTTATTTAAACAATTTATTGCATCAAGAGGTTATACTGAAGAATTTTTTGATTCTATTGAAAATAGTGAACACAAAGATTTGCATAATATAGATGTTTTGTGCAAAAAACTTAATGATATACAAAAGTCCCATAAGAAACTTATAGTTTTACCTGATTTTGATATGGATGGTATTATGAGTGGGGTTGTAGGTTTTACAGGCTTTGCAGAATTAGGCTTTGAAGTAGAACTTTTTATACCGAAACCGGAGTTTGGTTACGGATTTAACAAGAAGACTATAGATGCTATGGAAAAAGAACACGAAAATTTTAGTGCTGTTATAACTTGTGATAATGGTATATCGGCTTTTGAAGGTGTTGATTATTTAAAATCAAAAGGTATTGAAGTATTTATTACTGACCACCATATGCCACAAGAAAATTATCCTAAAGCTGATGTAATAGTTGATCCTTTATGTCGTGAAGATTCTTACGAACATAAAGCAATATGTGGTGCTCACGTAATGTGGCAAGTTTTAGATTATTATGCTAGACATTATTGTGATGAAGAAAAGGTTAGAGATATTTCACTTTTAAGGGTTTTCGCAGGAATTGGTACTGTATCAGATGTAATGCCTGTTTTGTACGAAAATAGGGTATTATTAAAAGACGCTATTACTATCTGTAGATTAGTTTCTCAGTTACCTGAAGACGATGTGAATGTGGAACAATTAAAATGTAATATCGAACAAGATAAAAACTTTTTTAACACTTTAGGTTTTGATTCATTTCCTATGAGAAGTGTTTTTGAAGGATTAGGCAAAACTATTTGTAAATTTGTTTTTGAAGGTAAAATTTCTAAAGTTTCAGATATTGATGAAGAATTTTTTGGTTTTTATTTAGCACCTATGTTTAATTCATTAAAAAGATTAGACGCAAATATTATAATTGCTTTTGGTGCATTTTTTGACGAGCATCCTGAAACTTATATAGACAAATTGTACGAATTAAATGAACAAAGAAAGCAATTAGTCAATGAGTATATGCTAGAAATTGAGGAACAAGACAATCCATATGCACCTTATATTTATATAACAAATGCTAATTCAGGAGTTTTGGGTCTCTTGGCTACAAAAATTATGTCAAAAACAAAATTACCATGCTTTGTAGTTTCTAAAAGCGAAGATTCTTACGGATATTCTGGAAGTGGAAGATCACCAGAGTGGTTTTTAGCAAATTCTTTATTAACAAACGAAGGTTTTTATATAGCAGGACACGAACATGCTTTTGGTTGTGGCTTTACGGATGAAAAAGAAATTGAATCGTTGTTTGCTTACTTAGATAAGACAATTTCTCAAATGGATATCGACAAAACAGTTTATTATGATTACTTAATAGATACAGATAAACATGATTATAGTGATTGTTTTGATTTCATTGAAATATCACAATTTTTAAAACCTTTTGGCGTAGATTTTGCAAAACCTGAAGGATTAATTCATTTAAGTTTTAGTAAAAATATTTTGGCTTATAAAATAATGGGTAGTGAAGATCAACACTTAAAGCTTATTTTAAGCAATGAAATTACAGTGTTGTTGTGGAATCAAGCATATTTAATTAACGATATTTTGGATATGGTCGATTTTGACGTTGTAGGTTATTTAGATGTTTCAGAATTTGCAGGAAGAACTCAAGTAAATTTTGTAGGAAACATAGTTGACTAATGTGAGGAGAAAAAATATTATGAAATTTGAAATTTTCGCACAATTAGATTTAGAAAAAGATGTTATCGAATTAGATGATGATTTAACCGAAGAAGCTGTTTATGATTATGTTTCAGAATTTTTTGATTGGGGCTACAAAAGGGTGGAAGATTAGTGGATTTAAAAAATAAGTTTAAAATTGGAGAATTAAAAACAAAACAGCCGAGCATTAAAGTTTTTGTTATCTATTTTTTGTTTGGTTTTTTGTGCACTACTTTTATCAAAGATCGAATGCTCGCAACTCTTTTTTGGAATATTTGTGGTATAGGCTATTTGCTGAAATACGTTTCATTTAAGCCTGATTATCAAGGGCTAAATAAAGAATTAATCAACAAATTTTCTGTTATATCTTTGTTTGTGCTTTGGTATTTTGGTCAAATGACAGCACTTGGTGTCATAAATTATTTTGGTGATGATGCTTTTAAGCGATATCAAGCAACTATGAGCGATAATGTGTTGTTAGCTGTTGTTGTTGCATTATTTTTAGCACCGATTATGGAAGAACTTCTATTTAGGGGTGTTGTTTACAACGTATTGAAAAAATATTTTAAACACATTTCTGTTGCAATAGTTCTTCAAGCTATAATCTTCAGTTGTATGCACGGAACTTTGGTTCACGGACTACCTACTTTTTTCTTAGGGGTTTTAAGTTGTTATGTATATGAACTTACTGGAAATATTAAACGAAGTATAGGGCTACATTTTTTGTTTAACTTTTTATCTGTAGTTATGGTTAAACTAATTCCTGAGTGGCTTGTCATACACTCACCAATACTTTTAATAATATTTACGGTAGCACTTTTAACAGTTATTGGAATATTTTTATCTAATATTGATTCTGTTAAAGAATTAATTAAAAAATAAAGTCGCAAGTATAAAACTTGCGACTATTTTTTTATAGGTCTTAAACCATAAAGTTTCAAATATCTGTTGATATTATCAACTGTTAGGTTTTCTATTTGCATTTCGTTTATAAAGTCTGTTAATGTTTGCATGAGTATCTTCTTCTTTCTTATTTATCGTTAAATTTTCTACCGATAGTAACAAGAATAAAGCTCATAATAAATCCTTTGATAAATGCCATATCTTTTACTTCCTTTCTTTTTAAAATTATTGATATTATTTTTTTCACTTTCCTAGTCGGCGTTGTGGAACAACGCACTCCTTAAGCTATTTTTTTACTTGAAATTCGATTTTTGTTAAAGTAAAAAATATTCTTTATAAAACAAAAGAGAGGTTCAAAAGAACCTCTCTTAAACCTTATTTTTTAGTTAAATTCATAGTATCCCATAGGGTCAACTATTCCGTTATTATTATCCGTAAACCAAATACAAGCGTAGTTACCATTGATAGCTACACCCATATTGGATAATCCCGTGAAACCGTTTTCAATCTCTTTAGGCGTAGGGTCAGCCCATTTATTTTGAGATAAGATTGTGTCATTATGACCTGGAGAGTTTTTCCATTTTTCTAATGCCCCTTGAGGTGTAATCAGGAAACCGTTTACAGCTATTTCAAAACCAGCTTGATCATATCCAGTAATTTCTTTAGGCTTGTTCCACATTAATTCACTGTATTCATGATCTCTTGTATAGACTACTGGAGTCCAGTTGCCTTTATCAGACCATGAGTGTGTATTTCCTTTTATTCCTCTAGAGTCAACTGGAGGATTATCTATATCGAAATTCATGTTTAAGTCGTTGATGTGAGTTCTAGCAACTTTCATTAATGATTTACTAACTTTTAGTCTTTTCTTACCGTGTTGTTCTCTGTAATCATTTACAAGCTTGATTAACTCTTTTTCTTTTGCTGATAATTCTGGACTATCAACATCTAATAATTTGTTTGAATCTTCTTTTGGTTTTTCTTCAGGTTCTGAAGGTTTTTCTGGTTTTTGTGGTTTATCTTCAGGTTTTTCTTCAGGCTTTTGTTCAGTTGATGTTTTTGTGAATTTTTGTTCTTGATATTTTGTTACTGATTTTTCGCCACCGATAAGAGTTATATCTGAGATATTTTGACTATCAACGTATTCTTTTATTTTGTCGATAGCTGAATCGTTAGATAATAAGATACCAGTGTTTTTATTAACTGCGTAAGGTGCAGCTGCTAGTGCGTCTGGGTAATCTCTTCCGTCAGCGATTACAGCACTTTGAGTTTTGTTCATGTGTTTTAAAACTTCAAGAGAAGTTTCGTATCTGTTTTTACCTGAAATTCTTTGAACTTTTTCTAAGCCTTTGATGTTTACTGATTTTTCTCCACCAATGATTGTCTTGACATCTTGTGCTTTAACGTCTTTAGGTAAAGCTTTACCGTCAGTCAATACTAAAGTTTGTTTCTTTTGTATTGCGTAAGGTGCTGCTGATAATGCGTCAGCGAATTTTTCACCATTAGCTAAAACAACATTGTCTTTATTTTTAGCTTTTAGTTGTTTAGCAAGTTTAGT
>QWBY01001064.1_pt1 | contig 17395 bp, 11 predicted proteins | sample 1972471 | NCBI WGS metagenome assembly QWBY01 (sample SAMN09866722, study PRJNA288562) | Human gut metagenome isolate term6_stool, whole genome shotgun sequencing... | reverse complement strand
CCTTCTCTCCGCCACGTGCTAGTTGGGAAGGTAGCGGCATCCTGTAACCATAAATCCGCTATATATGGAATGAATTCCCGACCAGAGGGCGTCTCCTGTAGGGTCTGCCCACAATAAGAGGTGTTGAACGAAGGGTTCTTGCGCAACATAGATCATATGAACCTCGTCAGGTCCTGGCGGAAGCAGCGATAAATATGTATCTGTGTGTGCCGCGAGGGTGCCGTTCGGGAGCTGTCTGTTGTGGTAACGCTTATAGTTTGCGTTCGAAGTCGGGTGCACTACATACAAAACAAGGGTCAGCATTTGCTGGCCCTTGTTTTTATAGAATTTTGCGTTAAAATTGCGCCTTGCGCTTGTTCGTTTTTTGGCAATGCTCGAGTACGCGTTTGTACGCTCCGCTTGCCAAAAAATTCCACTTCGCGCAATCCATCAATTTTTCCAGCAAAATTTGTGTCATCCGATACAAATTAAATGCGCCCTTAGTTTGTTCTGCATAGCAGGTACATAATGTTTTCGTTGTTAGTTAATGCATTGTGCGCTTTGCACACGTTAAGTCCATGCACCAAGAGAACGAGTGAAGCGAAGTTCGATTGGCTATGCATGCCTTATGCCAGAGTTTACAAAGAGACGGAACGAAGTGAACGTCGATTTGCTTAAACTTACGGCCACTCCAAAAAATTCTGTACAACGCAAAATCATCGCTCAGTGCGAAGCACCAAGGTTCTCGGGACCCATTCAAAGCGAAGCTTTGTAAATGGGTGAGGTTCTTCTTTTCCTAAGAAACATGTGTCATCTGATACTACGCCCTTGAACTTTTTGCTCCCAAAAATTCCACTTCGCGCAATCCATCATAGCTCTAAGGTTCTTGCACTTTTATGTGCAAGGTTCTTCTTTTTCCAGCATAGCGCAAAGAGCTTAGGACATATAGTCCTAAGCTCTTCAATTTGTGTCATCCGATACAAATTAAATGCGCCCTTAGTTTGCTCTGTGTAGCGTAAAGGTTCTCGTACGTAAGTACGAGGTTCTTCAATCCCGCGTATATGTATTTTGTTACGATAGGCGATAGTATTTTGATCAAGTTAAGAATCAAATATGCCTGAACTTGTTTTGTTTGTAAAAGTACAATAGTGAGAAAAGTGATTTTACGAGCGCAGTCTTTAGTGAGATCAAAATTTTGTTTTCTCTATCAAATAAGAGAAAAGTGTTATTAACGAAGTGACGCATCTGAACAAATTGTGAAATTTATTAGCGAAGAGAGCTGCCCGAAAATTCATCTAGTGGAGCAGAGCGTAACGAATATGAATTTTCAAGCGAACGAGCTTTTAGAAATTTCCAATTTGAGAAGCCTAAGTCACGAGTAATACACTTTTCGATTTCTAAAACAGTCATCGTAAGTGCAGCAAGCGAGTGGGGATACATTTTTCAATGTACGAGCGTATAAATTTTTTAGCTTGCTCTCTGTGAAAGAAAAAACGACTAAACAAATGTTTAGTCGTTTTTTCTTTGGTCGGGGTGAGAAGGTTCGAACTCCCGGCCCCATGGTCCCAAACCACGTGCGCTACCAAACTGCGCTACACCCCGCCGAATATTACCTACCTATTATACCTGTTGATATAAATTCTTGCAAGCGCCGTTATATCTTTTTTGCGTGATATATCTTTAATTATTGTCGTTTTTCTTCTATTATCTTCGATTTTTACATTTTTAATTTTTTCTAATATATGCTGCGTTTGTTTCAACTTCGTTACAATTTCGTCTTTCTTGACAAAGTTCATCTCTTTTGGTATATAATAGAGGTACGATATGAAAGGAAGGATACAATGAAATTAAAACGCTTTGCAAGTATCGCACTTAGTGCTACGCTTGCTTTATCAATCTTAAGTCAAAGTTCTTTTGCGTATATAATTAACGAAGAGAGAAAGGACGAGTACTTGGCTAGTGGTGTACAAAGGTCGCACATCGAGAGGTTCACTTCGGAGGGCTGGCAAAACTTCAATGTCTTAACCATCGACACGGCTAATCAAACGAATGAGCTTAGGGCGATCTTCAACACTGACGGTCTTATGCACAGAACTAATGTCAAGGATATGGTCTCGGTGCACGGTGCTGTTGCCGGGGTCAATGGTGACTACTTTAATTATCAACCGCTTCCATCAACTTTGGGTGTCATCGTTAACGATGGTAAGCTTATAAGCTCGGCGCAAGAGGGCGGCAACAACTTGCCTGCTTTCTACCAAGGCAGCGCAGGGGATGCACATGTTGGCTTTATCAATCAATCTGTTGACGTCATCAACCCTCTTAGTGGCGAGAAGTACCACATCACTAGTGTGAACAAGGCTTTTCAAGGCTACACTAGCATGAGTCTACTTACAAGGGAGTGGAACTCGAAGAGTTTCGGTGCGAAGTCTAGTAACATGACCGAGGTTCTTGTTGTGAATGGCATCGTTGCGGATATAAGGACTAACGGCGAGCCTTTTGACATACCGTCTGATGGCTACGTGCTTAGTCAAAATGATTCTCCACTTGTGGGTCTTACTCTTGGCACTCCTCTTCAATTGCAAATCTCGTCGAGTGTTGACTACAAGGGACTAAAATTTGCTATGGGCGGCGGCTCCATCATCTTGCAAAATGGTGTAGCGACTGCAACTAATATTATCAATAAAGGAAGACATCCTAGAACCGGCATTGGTGTTTCACAAGACTACTCTAAGATAGTCATCATCACAGCTGATGGTAGAAATGGCTACGCTGGTCTTAGCCAAAAGGAATTCGGCGAGCTTTTCAAGAGTTTCGGCTGCTACAACGCGCTTAACCTTGATGGCGGCGGCTCGACTACCATGGTCAAGAATACTAAGGCAATGGATGGAGCTAAGATTATAAACAAGCCTTCGGGCGGCACTCCAAGACCTGTTGTATCGGGTGTTGGTGTGTTTTCTAAGGACAGCGCAGGTGCTGTTCAAAGGATAGAGCTTGAGCTTGACTCGGATAAGGCCTTCCCTGGCATACCAGTGGCTTACAGCGTTAAAGCATACGACGCAAGGAACAATCCTGTGAAGGTTGATGTGAATGGCATAGCGGCATCTGCTACAAATGCTACTTGCACAAATAACTCTGTGATCGGCACAGCTGAAGGACTAGCTGAAGTGACTGTTAGCTATCAAGGCGCCACTGCCACTAAGACTATGGAAGTTTTGTCAGAGCCTGTTGAGCTAAGAAGTTCGATCGAGAGCATAAACGCAAAACCTGGCGACAAGTATACTATAAATGAGATTATAGGTCTAGATAGACTTGGACGCAGCGCAAAGATTGCACCATCTAAGATCACTTTCTCCATCTGGGGCAAGATTGGTGCGATGAATAAAAATGTCTTCACTGCCTCATCTGATACTGGCTTCGGCTATATTACCATGGGCTTGGGGACTACTTACAAGAACATCCCTGTGACTATAGGCTTTAACTCAAAGCCGCTTGTGGACCTTGAAAACCTTAACAATCTTAGGGCGTCAAGCTATCCAGCTGACAAGGTTAGTGCTAGCCTTGCCTTATCAAAGGACGCAAAGAGTGGCAAGGGAGCTATCGAACTAAGATACGACTTCTCGAAGCTTGACGACTCGAGAGCTGCTTACATGAGTTTTGCAAAGCCTCTTGTTTTAGAAGGAAAGCCAAAGAGACTTGGTTTATGGGTCAAGGGCGACGCCAAGGGTGCTATGCTTAAGGCTACTATCAAGGACAGCGAAGACTTTGTAGAGCAAATCACATTTACTGAAAAAATTAACTTCAAGGACTACAGATATCTTGAGGCAGAAATTCCTGACAACGAGGCATATCCATACACGCTTCTTAATATATACGTTGGCAGCTCCAACAACTCTGCCATGGTCAAGTCGAAGATAATTATCGACTCGATCGACCTACTATATGAACACGTCTTTGAAAACGCGATCGACAACTCTTCAATATTGGAAGATACTCAAAATGCCTTTATGCCTAAGACTAGAGGCGGCGAGTACCTTGTAGTTAGTGGCTACGATGCAGCTCAAGACAAAAACTTCCAAGGTGCGAAGGCTGCCATCATAAATAAGCTTAACAGAGTTGACTCTGCGGTAGTTTTGTCAAACTATGAGGCTGCTTTCAAGAAGGCCATAAACAAAAACCTTCTTAAGAACGCGGACACATTCTCGACAAGCGCAACAACAAATGCCTTCATCTTGAACCTTAACACAAAGAAGAGGTCGCTAAGACTGTCAGACGCTAAACAGTGGAATTACATCAAAGAGAGCCTAATGAATATCACGCAAAACAACGTTGTAGTGACTACGACTAGTCCAATCTTCGGCAAAGGCGGCTTTACTGACAAGAAAGAAGCAAGGCTACTTCACGCAAAGTTCAAAGAGCTTGTAGAGATGGGCAAGAACGTCTACGTTGTATCAGGCTCTAACGAAGCATCACTTAAGATACTTGACGGTGTTAGGTACATCAAGGTCTTCAACAAGCCTATCAAGTCGAAGGCAGACCTTGTGAAGAGAGGCTACGTGCAATTTACTTTCAACCCTGACAGTAGTAGCTACGTGCTTTCTAACTATTAATATGGCTTAGAGCATATACAAAGTTATATATAAAAAGAAAGAACTGTGTGAGAGCAGTTCTTTTTTTATGCGCCTTTCATTGTAAAAATTGCTTTTTTGTGTTAAAATTAAACTAGCTAAGTATATATCTTTATTGGGTATATACTTATAAAGGAGTGAATACATTGAATAACAATAGAAAGAACAACAAGGGTAAGGGACCGAAGAAGTCCTTGATCTTTTACTATATAGCGATACTCATCATCGCGTACTTAATCAACACATTCTTTATAAGGGACATGGTGGCGAAACCTCCTGTTAAGAAGGTTACATACGATGCCTTCCTTAAAGCGATTGACGTAGGTGTTGTTGACAAGGTACAAAAGATGGGAGGCAACATCGTCTTTCAGCTTAAGCCGGACTACATCGCCGTGTACGATGAGAAGAGCGGCAAGTATAAGTTTGAAAAAGTTGAAACTAAAAACACAGCTAAGGATAAAACAAACGAGACTAATAAGGACAAGCTTGAGAATGCACTTAGGCCGCAAGAGGAGCCTGTAAGGGTATTCATCACTGGCGAGTGGGACTATGCAGGCCTTACTGAGAAGCTTGAGGCGAAGGGAGTCCACTTCGGTAGCGAAATCATCGAGAAGCCATCGATATTTATGAGCATACTTGGCTTCTTATTACCGATAGTAACCTTCATCATCATGGCTCTGATATTATCCAAGATACTTTTCAAGGATATGGGAGGCGGACTAGATAAGTTCGGCTTCGGCAAATCGGGTGCCAAGGTATATGTTAAAGGCAAGCAAAAGAAGACTTTCGAAGATGTCGCAGGTCAAGAGGAAGCGAAGGAGATGCTCCTTGAGATAGTCGACTTCCTTCACTACCCTGAAAGGTACGCCAAGATAGGCGCGAACCTTCCTAAAGGCGCGCTACTTGTAGGACCTCCAGGAACAGGTAAGACGCTACTTGCACAAGCAGTTGCGGGCGAAGCTGACGTGCCTTTTATCTCTATATCGGGTTCGTCCTTCGTAGAGATGTTTGTAGGACTTGCAGCCAAGAGGGTCAGAGACTTATTCAAGGAAGCACAAGAGAAGGCGCCTTGCATCATATTCATAGACGAGATCGACGCCATAGGTAAGTCGCGTGAAGCAAGTTTTTCCTCTAACGACGAGAGAGAGCAAGCACTTAACCAACTACTTACTGAGATGGACGGCTTCGACTCTAAGAAGGGTATAGTAATCTTAGCAGCGACAAATAGACCAGAAGTACTAGATCCAGCACTACTTCGTCCAGGTCGCTTTGACAGGCGTATACCTGTTGAGCTACCTGACCTTAACGGCAGAATCGCCGTTTTGAAGGTGCACTCCAAGAACATTAAGATGGCGGACGATGTAGATTTTAAGAAGATAGGTCTACTTACTGCCGGCGCATCAGGAGCCGACCTTGCTAATATTGTAAACGAGGCGGCACTTAGAGCGGTTAGAAACAAAAGAGATTATGTAATACAAGAAGATTTGCAAGAGTCTGTAGAAGTAGTTATAGTCGGCTACCAAAGAAAGACTATGATTATATCGAAGAAGGAGCGCGAGATGATCAGCTACCACGAAGTTGGTCACGCGATAGTTGCGGCGGTGCAAAAGAAGAGCGCCCCAGTTGAGAAGATCACAATCATACCTAGAACTTCAGGCGCACTTGGCTACACACTGCAATCCGATACAGAAGAGAAGTTCCTTATGGACAAGGAAGAGCTATTCAATATGATGGTCACAGCCTCAGGTGGTAGAGCCGCTGAAGAGATAGTCTTTGGCGAGATCACTACAGGCGCAAGTAACGACATAGAGCAGATCACAAACATCGCAAGGAACATGGTCATGCGCTACGGTATGAGCGATGAGTTCCCTATGATGAGCCTTATGAGCGAGGGCAGCCGCTACCTTGGAGGAAGGGGTGAGCTTACTGCGAGTGAGGAAACCTTTGCCAAGGTTGACAGCATAGTTAAGAAGCTCATTGCGGACGCTTACGAAAAGGCGAAGGAGATACTTCGTGAGAACAGAACTAAGCTTGACAGCATTTCAAAGTTTCTTATCGAGAAGGAAACCATCAGTGGAGAAGAGTTTATGAAGATCTTTAACGAGAGTGATGCTAAGGAAGCTGATGAAAATACTGATAGCGAGGAGCCTATTAACGCAGAAGAAAATACTAATAGTGACGAGCCTATTAACACAGAAAATACTGATAGCGACGAGCCTATAAAGACAGAGGAAAAAACAAAAGATGATGAGGCTAGCAAGACAGAAAATATTGACGATACTAATGAAGAAAATAAGGAGTAGATAGTGAGGTAGATTATGAGCTATATACTAATAGTTGACGACGAAACAACGATAACTGACATTATCGAGTTTAATTTACAAAAGGAAGGTTTTGAAGTAAAGTCGGTTCACGACGGCAAGGAAGCGCTGCTTTCTGTTAGTGAGAAGGAACCCGACCTTATGCTTTTAGACGTGATGATGCCTGAGATGGACGGCTTCAAGGCGCTTGAACTCTTAAGGCAAAAGTACAAGTTCCCGATTCTTATGCTGACTGCGAAGGAAGAGGAGTCTGACAAGGTAAGGGGTCTTGAGCTAGGTGCGGACGACTACATCACAAAGCCCTTTGGCATTCGTGAGCTTATAGCGAGAGTCGAGGCGAACCTTAGACGCGTACCAAAGTCAAAGCCTGCTGTAACAACGCTTGAGCTTGGCGACATCAGGCTAGACCTTACCATATTACAGGCATACAAGTACGACAAGCCAGTTGAATTAACTCTACGCGAGTTCGAAGTCTTAAAGTATTTAATGCAGCATCCAAACGAAGTCTTCTCGAGAGCAGAGCTGCTTAAAGACGTTTGGGGCTACGACTATGTTGGCGATGTAAGAACTGTCGACGTAACTATCAGACGTGTGCGTGAGAAGATCGACGAAAAGGTTGACGACGACTACAAGTACATCAAGACAAGAAGAACTATGGGTTACTACATCTCAAATGAAGTTTAATTCGATAAAGTTCAGGTTTGTCATCATTTACGCATCACTAGTACTCTTCGTGCTAGTGAGCGTTGCTGCGTTCATAGTTACAGGACTTGAGAACGAACTGATGAAAGGCCTAAAGGACGACATCAAAAAGCAGGTTGAGACGATGACATCAACCTCGAGATACTTCACGAAGGAGAACTGGTCCGACGAGGACACCATAGAGCACATACAAACCGTTATTAATGAGAACAGATTCAATGCCGACGAGCTAGTCTACGTTATAAGTAACGACAGCTACCCTGCTGTAATTGCAGGCAATGATGAGAAGACTAAGCTTATAGTCGGAAAGAACGCCTACGACGTGGACTCGATAAACCAAGCGATGCTACTTGAGGCGCTAAAGGGTAACCTTGCAGAGAACACCATAGGCGAGGGCATAGACTCCGACGTCCACCTTAGCTACCCCGTTGTAACAGACAGAGGTCAGGTCAAGGGCGTAGTCTACGTAATCAGCTCTACCAAGATGGTCGAGGCGACAGTAAAGAAGGCTAGGCAGCTACTTACTGTGATCAGTATCGCAGCCATCATAGTCACTATACTTATCGCATATCTACTTGCCGCGTCCATAGTTTCGCCTATCAGTAGCTTAACTCAGAAGGCAAAGAGACTTGCAGAGGGCGACTTTACACAAAAGGTTGAGGTAAGGAGCAATGACGAGATAGGTAAGCTTGCGTCTATGTTTAACACACTTACAGGAGAGCTGAACAAGACCATTAGCGAGAAGGACTTGGAGCAAAAGAAGCTCGAGACCATATTTACAAACATGACTGAGGCCGTCATCGCGCTAAACAGTCAAGGCGAGCTTATACATGCAAACTCTGTTGCGCAAAAACTTATTGACATAGATATCAAGAGGGACGCGCAAAGGTACTTCAATCTCGACAAGGTGGGTCTATCGTCGATCAACTTCGACAATCCATACACTCTTGAAGGCGAGGAAGAGATTGAGCTTAAGGGCGGTGTCTACAAGATGACCTACGCTCCATTCGAAAACGAGGACTATAGTCTTGGCGGCATCATCATTATGTTCCAAGATATAACTAAGGAGCACAGACTTGACAATATGCGTAAGGAGTTCGTTGCCAATGTTTCGCACGAGCTAAAGACGCCTATCACGGCGATAAGGTCCTACTCTGAGACTCTGCTTGAAGGCGGTGTGCCTGAGGAGATGCAAAGCAAGTTCTTAGGCGTTATCGAGAAGGAAGCAGACAGGATGAACAGATTAGTTCTTGATTTGCTACTACTATCGAACATCGACTACAAGAAGGGCGAGGATGTAAAGGCTGTGTGCATGAATGAGAAGGTGAAGGACGCCATAGATAAGCTCAAGATACTAGCTGATGAGAAGAAGCAAAAGCTTATCTACACAATTGCCTCTGAGCCTATCATGGCTTTAATCGATCCAGACGCGCTTGAACAGATCATCACTAACCTTATATCAAACGCAATCAAGTATACCAACGAAGGTGGCACTATAGAAGTAAAACTATATACAGTACTTGGCAAGGCGCACCTTGATGTCATTGACAACGGCATAGGTATACCTGAGAAGGATCAAAAGAGAATCTTCGAACGCTTCTACAGAGTTGAGAAGGGACGCTCGAGGAAGATGGGTGGAACAGGTCTTGGTCTATCCATCGCTAAGGAGATGGCGAACGCATACAAGGCAGACATAGTCTTTACATCGAAGTTTGGTATCGGCTCGACATTCACATTTTTAATCAGCGAATACAAAGAAACAAAACTGTAACATTTATTTAATACAACTGTAATATTACTTCCAACCTTTCTATGTTATAATTGATATAGATAAGGAGGGAAGGTATGAAAAGAGTCTTAATCTTTATTTTATGCCTTTTCATATTCACAAGTGGATCAATTTCTTTTGCAAAAGATGCATATGTATTTAGGGTAAAAGCGCCCGATCATGATATATATTCGACTATTGACGAAGTATTACTTATCAACGGCAGTGCACCGAGAAACACAGAGGTCGAGATTAAGCACTCGCTAAAGGACTTAAGCTACAAGGAATTCGAAAGCTACAAGGACAAGTATCCTAAGCTTGACGACTTTACTAAGCACTTCGAGGAAGAAAAGATCAAAGACGATGGATATGAAGAGCTATCAAAAACAAGTATAAGTGTTGGATCACTAGGCATATTCTCCAAGAAGCTTACTCTTATGAATGGTCTTAACAAGATCGTAGTAAGTGACAAGGATAAGATGCAAAAGGTTTTCTACATATACTTAACTGACGCGGATAAGCTAAGTGAGAGTATAACTTTTATGAAGACCATCGATCTAATAAAAAATTTGAGATAGGAGGAGCTAGATTGAGAGAAAGAATCAAGACAGCCCTTCTTTTTTTCTTGATTATTTTTGCCATATTCTTAAGTTCGAAGCTATGGCTCGACTTTTCAAGTGAGAGGAAAGACCCCATTGAGGCAAAGGAGAAAGAGAAGGTAGAGCTAAAGGACTACATCAGTGCTGAGACTGCTATAGTCAGCTTTGCAAAAGACAAAAAAACTGTTTTAGACAACCCTGGGGAGCAAGGACTCTTCCATAGTTTCAAAGGGCTTTTTTCTGATGTCTTTACGAAGAACGACTACAAGGTCTCACTTATCAGCCAAGATGAGTACGAAAGCTTGATCACTAGCTCAAGATGCGTTGTCTTCACCTTTATCGATAATTTTCCACTAAGGCTTATCGCCAGAACCTTCAACATCATTGAAAAGAACAAGTTTATAGATAATGATAAAAACATAAAAGAGGTCGCAGTGCTTTTATACAGCGGCACAGCCATATTCAAGACCGACACATCCATATACAAGCTTACAGGCCTTAACACGTCTCTTTCACTTGCAAACTCCATAGTATCAAATCTTGAACTTAAGCCAAACCTTGCCTACTACTACAACGCATCGACTCTACTTGGCGAGAAGAGCCCCTTATACATTCCGTATCAAGATGAGTTCGCAAGCTACATCTTCGACGAGTACACAGAGGCACACGACTTCGACATACTCGAGCGTGACAATGCTAGGAGCTTTGCGCAAAGATTTTTTGACAAGGAGTTTAAGTATCTAAAGGAGATTGAGGAGAAGGACTTCTCCAAGATATACAGCTACGGCTCAGAGGTAGTCAAGCTTAAGTACGACGGCTCCATAGAGTACTTCGACCCGCTTAAGAAGATGCACAAGGAGAGAAACCTTCTTAAGTCGATAGAGACCGCGATAGCTTTCTTGCAAAACGACATCATGGAAGAGCACGCACTTAAGCTATCCAAGATAGAAGAGATTACAAGCGAGGACAAACTTGGCTACAGGATCAGCTTCGACTACTACCTAGATGGTATGAAGGTCTGCTACGAAAAGGACTCCGATCACTACGCATCAGTAGATGTCTATATGGACGAAGTGCGCTTTGCTGCAGTTAATAAGGCAAGCTTCAACAAGTACTCCGCCGAGGCCTTCTATACAAAGAACATACTTGATCTTATAGAAAAGAAGGCAAGCGTCTTCCACCTTGCATCTGACGAGAACCCACTCAAGGCCATAAACAAGATAAGCATAGTCTACCTAGTAAGAAAAGAAGAGAGCGTACTAGTACCTATGATTAGGATAGACACAGATAAGGCGTACTACATCTTCGATGCGAAGACTTTTGAGCTGATAAAGGAGAGAGATTATGAACTGGAACAAAGCTAAATCCATACTCCTAATATGCTTTATGCTCATAGACTTGGTGCTTCTTACTATGTATGTGAAAAAGACAAAGGAGAGCGCGAAGGATCTATCCATGGACAAAGCTGATGTGGTAGAGATACTAGAGGGGCAAGGCATCAAAGTGGACGAGAAAGAACTCAAGGAAGGCGGCGAGTACAAAGGCTACATACTTAAGTACTACGACTTCGACCTTGACAAGATAAACAAGAACTTTTTTAATGGCGAGGCAGAGCTTGACGACAGATACGATCTTAAACTACTCACAAAGGACGAAAAAAGCGTCTCGCTATCGCAAGGAACACTTTTTAGCTACATGGACGCATCCGAGATAGAGAAGTATCCGGATATGAACCTAGAGAAGGCGGTAGAACTTGCAAACGATTTTATGAAAGAGAAGGAGCTACTTGTGCGCGGCACTACCTTTGACGGCGCCTACAAGGACGAGGACAGCTACCAAGTGCACTTTGCAATCAAGTATGAGGGTAAGTACCTAGAGAACTCCTTCATCAACTTCACCATAGACAAAAGAGGAGTCAGAAGAGTCGACGCGATGTGCCTAGAGTACATCAACACAGAGGACGAAGACTTTACACTTGACGCGGTGAAAGACAAGATACTTTCCATCATCGATAAGCCCGAAGTCAAAGGCAAGAGCATAGACAGAGTAGACATGTGCTACTACATCGACCAAGTGACACTAGACCAAGCAAGCGAGCTTAAGATCACAAGGCTTAGAGCAGTACCGCACTGGAGGATAACCTTCAAAGACGGCTACAAGATGATACTTTAACGAAGGGACAGATATGAAAGATACAGTAAAATTTTGCTCATTGAGCTCCGGCAGCTGCGGCAACGTAAGCTACATCGAGTACAAAGATACCAAGCTACTAGTCGATGCAGGACTCAACGGAGTTACAACAGAGAATGCACTAAAGGAAATTGGCATAGGCATCAAGGACATAGATGGAGTCGTACTAACACACGAGCACAGAGACCACGTGCAAGGCGCAGGCATACTATCGAGAAAGTACGGCCTAAAGATATACGCAAACGAGAAGACCTACCTTGCATCACTACCGCGCATTGGCTCAGTTAAAGAGAGCATGGTTCATGTCTTTGATGGAGACTTCGAAATTAAAGACATAGGCATAAAGCCATTTAAGATATATCACGACGCCTACGACCCAGTTGGCCTTGCCATATACACAGGCAGTAAAAAAGTCAGCATACTTACAGACACAGGTCTTGTCGATGATGAGATAAAAGACGCCATAAAAGACTCAGACATCTACTACATCGAAAGCAATCACGACACAGAGATGCTCGAGAGAGGTCCATACAGCTACTACCTAAAGCAGAGAGTGCGTTCAAACGAAGGACACCTCTCCAACATGCAGGCAGCAGATCTGATTAAAGATTCACTCAAAGACAAAAACGAGCTAGTCTTCCTAGCTCATCTCTCACACGAGAACAACACTGAAAAGCTAGCCTACGTTACAGTCTATAGAGAGCTACTTAAATCCGGCAGAAAAGCAGAAGACTTTAGACTAAGAGTCACACATAGATTAAAAAGAACACTGCTATATGAGGTGGATTAAATGCTGAAAATCGATATGATAGTCCTAGGGAAAATCAAGGAAAAATATTTAAACGAGGCCATAGACGAGTACAGAAAAAGAATTTCACGCTTCGCTTCGCTTAATATTATAGAGCTCAAAGACAGAGATAAACCCGATAAACTCTCAGCCGCCGAGCTGGAAAAGATAGTAGATGAAGAGTCAGAAGAAATACTTGCAAGAGTGGATGAGGCGAGCTACATCATCACACTCGAGATAGAAGGAAAGCTATTAACAAGCGAAGACTTCGCAGACGCGATTAAAGACGCTGGCGTCAATGGTTACTCCAAGATCACCTTGATTATAGGCGGGTCCAATGGATTTAACAAGAAAGTCTCAGATAAAGCAGACTTAAAGCTAAGCTTTGGCAGAATGACCATGAACCATAAACTGATGAGAGTGGTGCTATTTGAACAAATATTCAGATGTTTCAAAATTATAAATGGTGAGGCATATCACAAATAATATTATTACGAAAGACATCAATCGATGTCTTTTTTTTATGCCCGCACCAGCATCAATAAAGCTCTCTTTATATTTAAAAGAGTCCTCATATAACGTTTTAGGACGATATATTGTTACAAGTTTGTTAAATAATCGCTAAAAGCTTGATTTTCTATGGGGGGGGGGGGGGTTATTATTAGAGTAAGGATAGTACATAGGTGTTTTTAGTGCACTGCAATTAATTTTATTAATAAGGAGAGAACAATGAAAAAGAAATTATCATTATTATTAGCCCTTTTGATAGTGCTGACAAACATATCATTCACAGGAGTGAAGGCAGAAGGGAATAATTTTGTATTGAGCGAAGAAGGCGGGAGAGAGATTGGACGCTTTGATAAAAGCAACGATCTTTTGATGTTCTTACAAAGAAATCTAGAGGAAGGAAAATCATATGTTCTAGATCTATACGATGATTTAAAGTTTGAACATGGGGTCTCGCTTACTATTAAGAGCAACTTACGTATAGAAGGTCATAAGCATAAGGTAAGTTTAGAATCAGAGGTAGATGATAAAGAAGCAATAACTATAAAAAATGGCAACTGTGTTTTTAATGACTTATACATAGATGGCTTCCATGAAGAAATTAATTATCCAATACCAGAACCTGATCCGGATCCATATCCATATCCATTTCCTAGACCAATTCCAAATGATCCATATTATTACTCCTCGCAAAGTCTAGGCACACCAAGAGATACGGGCTACGAAGACGGCCTTGAACGTATAAAGAAGAATTCAAGTACTTTTGTAAAGCTTGACGGCAATATTAATAATACAATTGAAGAAAACCCAAGCTTAATTATGAACAATTGTACGCTTACTAACTTTGGCACATCGGCAATAGTTTCTATAAAATCTACGCTCGAGTTAAATAATTGCACATTTAAAGAAAATAACGTTTATAAAAGCGAGTATAACGCTGGAAACCATGGTTATCCAAGCTGTGTTAAAGCATCAGAAAGTAAAGTTGATATAAATAAGTGCACTTTTACTAATAACATAACAAAATATTCAAATTTATTAACTTTCATTTTAGGCTCTAAGGTAAAAATTAAAGGAGCAAAGTTTAGCGAAAATGAAGTTCAAACTGAAATAATATATAATAGTCTTAGCACTTTAGATATTTACGACTCATCATTTATTAAAAATAAGAGCGACTATGATTGCTCTGGCATTACTGCTAGTGAGTCTACTGTAAACCTTAAAAACGTTGACTTTGAAGAAAATAAGGCTAGTTGGACAAGTGCATTTAGATTCAAAGGTGAGGGATATAAGTTTACTATTGATGGCTGTCATTTTAAAGAAAATATAGCAAAACGTAATACACTTGAAATAGTGTATGGCTTTGGCAATGGCTTTGCTGTTGGAGAAATTAAAAACTCTGAGTTTTATAAAAATAAAGGTGAGAATGGAGCAGCTATTTATTGTCCTTCGTACGTTAACAAAGACATAAAAAATTTTTGCAAGCTCAAGATATCAAACACTAAATTTATTGAGAATAAAGCATTAAGTTATAAAGATATTGATTATCCTACCACTGAAGATGTAACTGGCTATGGTGGAGCTATCTACTTTAATGGAGAGCTGACAATAGAGTCTAGCGAGTTTATAAATAATCGTGCAGACAGAAACGGCGGAGCTATATACTACCGCAATGGCGAGATTAAGGAACCTAAATTTAGTGGTGCTGAAGTAGCAAAATACTTTAGCGAGCTAAAGATTTCTGGCGACACTATCTTTAAAGATAACTATGCAGGTCTCGGCTACTACAACCCACCAAAGCATTTTGATGGTGAAGAAAACATTCAAGGTAAAACAAACTCTAGAGAGGGAAAGCTAATGATGAGACATGACGGCAAGGACGAGTATTTCAAGAGTGTTTTAAACAATTATGATGTATTTTTCATGAACGACGTGGCCTATACTTTCTACGACCCTAACGGCGGCAGAGGCAGGGTGCATATAATTGATGAGGGCTCACCACTTAATCCTCCACATGTACCAAAGAGTTCTGCATTTAATTCATGGCTTGCCAAACGTGACATCCATATCAAGTCACCAGAAGAGATTGGCATATCTAACGATGCAAAGTTCTTAGGTTGGAACACTGAGCCAGACGGTTCAGGCACACCATATAAACCGGGAGATGTAATAAAAAATCACATGGGTAATCAATGGCTTTATGCAATGTGGCAAGAAGAGACAAAACCAGTTCCACCAATCATACTTACTCTTGATGAAAATTACAAAGGTGGCAAGATTACTGACAAGGAAGTAATGCCTGGTGACATGATGGAGCCGCACCTTTACAAGCCAAAGAGAAGAGGTTTTACTTTCAAGGGTTGGAGCTACAACAAGAAGCACCTTGACAAAGTTCATTATGATGATAGAATTTACGAACCAACTACAGTTTATGCAATATGGGACGAGGTGGAAGAAGAGCCGGAAGAGATAAAAGGTATGACACACAAGGCCTACATCTTCGGCTACCCTGATGGTACAGTAAGACCTAATGGCGAGATCACAAGAGCTGAGGCAGCAGCAATGCTTGCAAGACTTTTAGAGATAGAGTCCATAGGTTCAGCAGATAAACCAATGTTCCCAGACACACCAAGCGCGTGGTACAACAAAGCCATCAATGCAGTGGTTCAAAGAGGAATAATGAAAGGCTACCCAGATGGCACATTCAAACCAAACGACGCTATCACAAGAGCCGAGTTCACACAAATGATATCGACTATAGATAACAAGCCATACGGCACAGCACCATTCGCAGATGTCATAGGCCATTGGGCAGAGAGACCTATCGGTTCAGAGTACCAAGCAGGTAGAATCGCAGGCTACCCAGACGGCACATTCAGACCAGACGCTCACATCACAAGATGCGAGGCAGCTGTAATACTAAACAAGATATTCGAAAGAAACTTTGATAACATGTCACTAATGAAGTGCAAGAACCCACAAATGATTAAGTACTTCATCGACCTTGATTCATCATTCTGGGGATATAATGAACTAGTTGAGGCTACTAATGATCACGAGTATGTGAGAAGAGTGAAGGGTAGAGTGGAAGAAAACTGGTTACTAATTAAATAAACTAACACAGATACAAAGAAAGGATAGAGAAAAAACTCTATCCTTTTTTTTATATTAACTTCGCAATTTTCTCACTAATTAAGTATAGTGTCAACGAACCTGCACAAACAAATTTTTTCGAACAAAGAAGAGCTCGTGACTAATTAAGTATAGCGTCAATGAGCCTGCACAAACAAATTTTGTGGAGCGATTTGATGGATAAGGCGCAGCATAACGAGCGACCGACCGATATCGTACATACAAGTACGTTGAGGGAGGAAGCGACGCGCGCGAGCCTTAGGCGCAATTTGAAGAACCTCACCCATCATCAAAGCATAGCTTTGGATGGGTCCCCTAGAACCTTGGTGCTTCGCACGGGCGCGAAATTTTATCTGTCAGCCATGTGAACAGCTAATTCATCCTCATTAATCCCAAACATAGCCTTACCCAGTCCAGTCGCCACCTCAGCTATAATCTTGTTATCTTCATAATTTTCCACTGCCTTAACTATTGCCTTAGCTCTTCTCTCTGGATCTTCACTCTTAAATATACCGCTGCCAACGAAGACACCTTCAGCACCAAGTCTTCTCATTAGTGCTGCGTCTTGAGGTGTTGCGACACCGCCAGCTGAGAAGTTAAGTACAGGTAGTCTTTTATTGTCATGAACGTATTTCACTATATCGTAGCTAACTCTATATTCCTTTGCAAATGTATATAGCTCGTCCTCTCTTTTTGAAACAAGTAGCGAGATACCGCCAAGTATTTGTCTTAAGTGGCTTACAGCTTGTACAACGTCGCCTGTACCTGCTTCACCCTTGCTTCTA
>QWBY01001588.1_pt1 | contig 17449 bp, 10 predicted proteins | sample 1972471 | NCBI WGS metagenome assembly QWBY01 (sample SAMN09866722, study PRJNA288562) | Human gut metagenome isolate term6_stool, whole genome shotgun sequencing... | reverse complement strand
GCGTAACATGATTAACATCGGGTATTTGATCACCCGTCAGGCAATGGAACGGAAAGAGAGTCGCGGACTGCATTATACGATTGACTATCCACATGCCGCGGCAGAGAAGAAATAAGAAACTGATTTCAGAATCCACCAAGAGGGTGTGCCAAAAGGTCTAAATAATAAACATGGCTTTTGGCACGCCCTTTTTTTCGACCCAGTAGAAATCTAGCGGGGAGTAATAAAGAATTTTCTTTCAAACGCATAACTTACCTTGAACATCTTCTTTCTATTAAAAACTTTATTTCCTTTGTTCCTTCAGGAAGAATAGACTATCTTTGTTGTATTGGCATCCGGATACGAACTAAAGACAACAGAAGCAATGATGGAAAATATAAAAGAAATCCCCTATGGCATTGCCAACTTCGTGGAAGTGGCAGAGCAGAACATGTACTATGTAGATAAAACCATGTATCTGCCTTTGCTGGAAAAACAGCCCCGGAACCTGTTCTTTATCCGTCCCCGCCGCTTCGGCAAGAGTATCTTTTTGAGTATGCTGCGTGCGTATTATGACATAGCACAAAAAGAAAAGTTCCAGAAACGCTTCGGCAATCTATGGATAGGCAGCCGCCCCACCCCCCTGCAAGGAAAATTTCAGGTGGTGTATCTTGATTTCTCGCGCGCCAGTGGCGGAAGCGGTTCACTGGAAGAAAATTTCAATAACTATTGCGGCATGGTGATGGACCTGTTCGGCAAAGTGTATGAGCCTTATTATTTTCCCGGATTTGCACAAAAGATGGAAGAACAGCCCGACTTTGTCAGCAAGTTGAACTACCTGAACCTGCATGCGGCTGAATCCGGAATGAGACTTTACCTCATCATCGACGAATACGATAACTTTACCAACATCGTTCTGAACGAGCAGGGAAAAGACATTTATCATGCCCTGACCCATGCCAGCGGATTCTACCGTGAAATATTCAAGAAATTCAAAGGCATGTTCGAGCGCATCTTCATGACCGGCGTCAGCCCCGTCACCTTGGACGACCTGACCAGCGGATTCAACATCGGCTGGAATATCAGTACCGACTACCAGTTCAACATGATGCTGGGATTCAGCGAAACGGACGTGCGCACCATGTTCCAATATTATAAGGATGCCGGACAGCTCCCGATCGACGCGGACATCGAAGCAATGATCCGGGAGATGAAACCGTGGTATAATAATTACTGTTTCGCAGAAGAAAGCCTGGAACGCGACCCGAAAATGTTCAATTGCGACATGGTACTTTACTACCTGCGCAATTACATCACGCTGGGCAAATCTCCTAAAGAGATGATAGATCCCAACACCCGTACGGACTACAACAAAATGAAGAAACTAATCCAGCTGGACAAGCTGGACGGCAACCGCAAGGGCGTATTACGTAAAATCACCGAAGAAGGGCAAATTATCACCAACCTGATCACCACCTTCCCGGCCAAGGAAATCGCCAAACCCGAAATCTTCCCCAGCCTGCTCTTCTATTATGGCATGTTGACCATCACTGCCACACGCGGCAGCCGCTTGGTATTGAGTATCCCCAACTATAATGTGCGCAAACAGTATTACGAATTCATGCTGGAGGAGTACCAGGACAAACGCCATATCAACCTGAACAATTTGATGGACCTGTTCGATGAAATGGCTTACGAAGGCCATTGGCGCGAAACACTGGAATTCATTGCCCATGCCTACAAGGAAAATTCATCTGTACGCAGTGCCATGGAAGGCGAGCGAAATATACAGGGTTTCTTCACCGCCTACCTCAGCGTAAACGCTTATTACCTGATGGCTCCGGAAATGGAACTGAGCCACGGTTACTGCGACCTCTTCCTCATGCCGGACCTGATGCGCTACGAGGTGAAGCATAGCTATATTCTTGAACTGAAATATCTGTCGGTGAAGGACACGGAAGAGAAAGCCCGGACGCAATGGCAGGAAGCGGTGAAACAGATTAACGAATATGCTGCCGCACCCCGGGTATGGCAGTTGGTGCAGAACACGAAGCTGCACTGTATTATCATACAGTTCCGGGGATGGGAGCTGGAGCGGATGGAAGAAGTGTAGGCCTGTTCAAAACAACATGACAGTACGGATGAAAATTCATACCGTGCTTTATAGCCACCTTTGTTTGCACACTGCCTGCTTCCCGATATTGCCACCATTGGTAAGACAATGAATTTTTATCAGGGTCAAATGAAGGAGAGGCATCCAGTATTATTTTTTCTCCCGGCCGGACTGTGCGTACACTTTCTCCCAATATCCGGGCAACAGGTTGATGATTTGCCTTTGAATATTCATCAGCCACGCACCAGTCGGCACGAGCCGCCCAGTCATTTTGTATAGCAGGCAACCAACGCTGGAAAGTATAATGCGAATCCGGCACACCGTTTTTCAAATCATTCCCATCTTGCATGTGATTGCCATTTTTATACTCCGGGCGTCCTCCCCATCCTCCTAATGTATAGTCTGTATGCTGTTCAAGTCCATTACGTATAAGAGGCATAAAAGAAGGAGTATCCCCCTCACTGGTATATTCCTGAGGATAGGCGGCACACAGTGGTCCGTGCCCATTCTTAATATGGTCAGCCAACCAAGGTTTATCCATGATCTGTTGCAACTCTTTTGAATTTTTACTAAGTCTGTTCTTAAAATAATAATCCACACTCATGTAATCCCATACATATCTCCATCATGATCCGGTGCGCCCGATTCATAAATAATGATTTCAGGAAGATTCTGTTCTATCCATTTTCCACCGCCGTCCTGATACCAAATACAATATAATCTGGCTTTTGATACCGCTTTTGCCCATTCTGCAGCAGAATATTTCTGCTTGATCTGCCATAAGGCATTGGCCTGGGTGTTGGCTCCACCCCATGCTAAAATATGAACAGGCCTCGGATCAGAATCAAGCAATGTCCTTATGATGAGCTGTGCCCCCTCGCTATCAGACAGTAAAGGAGGCAATTTATGCAAGTCCTCTCTGTTCTCATTACCAACCGCCAAGACACTTAGCAAATATTCAGCATCGGGATAATCGGGATTATGTTTCCTCAAATTAGGCAGACATTCCGCATATTTGGCAATTTGTGATTCGATCCATTTATCTTTACTATGTCCGTCTTTCTGTACCCCATTGACTTGAACAATGCCTGCGACATCATAATCAGAAGAATACATAAGAAAACGAATCATAGAACTTTGATCGTCAATCTCACCATCCGTAGTGACAATAACCCGGGGCTTCTCCTGCTGTCGGGCAACAGCAGATAACATTGACACAAACAAAAAAACAATACAGCATAAAACAGGGGGCATTTTCATATTACAAACTGTTAAATTAGTAGGCCAACACATTCCAAAGATCTCTGATACGTTGTTCGGGGTCCCATTTGCCATTGAATGTCCACTTGGCGGTAACGCCATGAAACTCCGGAGCATTCTCCGCCTCCTTCAAATTATCGTTTAACCAGCCACTATGCCCTCCTTCACGGGTACAACCATAATAATAGGTACGTAGCCCCCACGGACAGGGATCAAGCACTTTATCCGAATAAGCATAATGAATATTCCCGTCAAGCACATTCTTCGACATTTTACATTTGATGAGATAAAACTGGGAATCATGATGATAGCGTCCTAAAAGTGTCGGTGTCTTAGCATCAAATGAAGAATTGGTAATAACCAGTTTCTTGTTCTTGTCACCTCGTCCGTCATGCCAAATCATGGCACGGCTATCACCATAAAAATGGCAGCGTGTGGCATAGCACCATCCGCGAGGACAAAGAAAATCCACACCCGGACAACGAAGATAGAGATCGGCATGATAATACATACCATTGCTTCCGGGCGCCCACAAGGAAAGGGCATCGTTTCCATCGGCCCATACATTACTGTTGATGATGATGGTACGAGTGGCACGTCCAAAAATCGCCATCTGATGGATGGTCGTATTTTCAACGGCAGTTCCGTAATTGTTGTAAACAGTCAGTCCGCTAATAACACAATCATCCGCACCTTCCTGCAACACAATGACACCATTGCCTACCGGACGTCCATGATATTCCGTGATGGCACGTGTCTGGGCTGTTTCAGCCAAGACAATCCGCGTACTGTCACGGTTTTCCCCCACCAAAACAATATTAGGCCTGTCAATAATCACTTTTTGATGATACGTTCCGTTCAACAATAAGATTTTAAAAGGTACTGTCGGAATTTCCGGAGCCTTTTCAATAGCTGCCTGAATACTCTCTCCCGGCTTTACCACCACATCAAAAGCCGTACGCTCTGCCATGGGACGACGATACATTTCAATAAGCCCGTTTTCATTCGCTCCTTTGGTTGCCAGACTGATTGCCACTTTATGCTTCGGATCATATTTGTCCGCCCATGCATTGTATATGGCAAAAAGCTCAGCCGGTCTGCTATTGTACCAACTATATCCGTTACGACGTTCTGTTCCTATTTCTTCCAAATGGCGACGTGGCAGCCCATCACGGTCACATACATACGGTTCACAATATTTCAAATCATAATAACGCGCCCAAATAGGCTTGGCTTGAGGATCTTCCACAAGACGAGTATCCCGCTCACCATTTGCCAGCACGATACGCTCGCATTTCAAACCGGTAAGTTTATACCTGTCAAACCATTTCATGGCTCCGTGAACCGCCCGCTTCACACGTGCGTCGGGTGCAGGTAATTCCATGAGCAGACGCACAATTCCGGCACTCTCCGCCGAACAATAAGACGGCAACTCATATGCACGTGCCGGTGCAGGCTTCAATGTTTCCCTATCATTCTGCTGACACCACACAGAAGGTTCTCCATCCTTTATAATTTGTGTAGCCAGTATACACTCTATTCCTTTATTAAAGGCTTTTCCCAAACGTACACACAAAGTCTTGTCTATCAAATCATCCTCATAAGGCGCTTTGTGATTCATCATATCACGTATCATATTCAATGTATTGACAATGGCATCGTCATTAAAAGTAATATGTACCTGATAACCACGCGGACCGGGCCAGAATTGCGGCCATCCTCCGTTTTCGTATTGACCACTCAGCAAATATTCCACTCCCTGGAGGAAAGCATCCCGATAACGTATATCCTTAGTCTGCCTATAAAGACGGGCTAAAAAAATCATCTGGGCAGTTGTGGCATTATTATCTATCGTAGAATCATCACGACGTGATTTATCCTTTATCACTTTAGCCAGCTCTTTATCATTCATGCGGCGGGCCATATCTATATTCTTCGGCCAACCGCCCGTACAGCGTTGAAAAGCCAATACATTTTCAGCAATCCGCCGAGCTTCATCTGTCAGAAAGAAAGAATCCTGCTCCATACGTGCTATTTGTTTCCATTCCTTAGGATACGACTCATTATCCTTTTTATGAGCTCTTTGCTGCGCAAAGGAGCCGGTTGCCATGGCAAAAGCCATAAAGCCAATAAACACTTTTTTGAATGTATTTTTCATTATTCCTATATGTTTTGATAAAAACCAGCAAACAAAATTATGCGTTTTCCAATCTGAATACAGAGAATATTTGGTCTTTTTCAGGCAGATTTTGCACAGACATCATCAAACCTATACAATTTTTGATACTCTGCCCCTTTACCTATACATAAAAAAGCCTATCTATCACAGATCGGCTTTTCTATCAAATATCTGTCTTTCAAAATCCAAAGATTCTCAGAAGACATTCACATTATAATAACTATAAAACTTATCAAACCCCATTCTACTATCTAGCAGAACCATTACGCCATTTAGCCGCACCAATGTTCAACTGATAAATTTTTGACTCCATAACTTTACCTGTCTGATTGTAATACAAGTTTACACCATGCTCTCCAGCCGTACCATCAAGTGCATCTGCACGATGCATATATTGATCGTTATCAGCAGTAGCCTTATGTGGTGGATTTGGACTTACCATCAGTTCTAATGGAGAAATATCATCAACAAAAACTTCCAATGTTCCATTTAAAGTAGCAGAACCATTGTTGACCAAGGTGCCAAAATTATTTTTAGTCGCAGTCCATGGATTATTGCTAAAAATTTGTCCGTTGGATAAAAAAGTATTTGTAGAATAATTATTGTCAAAATTCAATGTCACATGTCCGGCTGTACCGTCTGCCATAGTCATTGTCTTACGGATATCAGCTCCTGCCATAGTCATCTTTCGGACATCACCGTCCTGCTTGGTCAAAACAATCAGGTTATTTTTCACCGTATAAGTACTTCCATCTGGAATATTACGCATATTGAAAATATTTCCTGCCGCACGAGTGTTCCAGTTAACCAAAGTATTGTTTTCAAACGTTATATTCCATGCCCCTCCCTTCCATGCACTCTGCTTGGTTTCACTGAAAAATGAAGGGAACGGACAATCATAGAAAGTGTTTCCACGAACCACAAAGTCCTTATATAAATTAGAATTCGCATTATTCCCGGAACCGGCAATCCATGGATAACCTCCGGCACCATTACTATAATAGCCACAGTCAAAGAACTGGTTATCCTCTATCAAGACATGATCCCAAATTTTGTAATTAGGCCCCTGCTCACGAATGAACCCACGTACCAGACGCTTGAAAGTACAATTTTTCACCACAAAACTTTCCAAATGTACAGCCATACCATTAGAAAACATATTAATGAAATAATTACCTGTAGCCGAACCCAAACCGGCAACATTATCACCATAAGTAAGAGCCATTGGACAATCGAAATCAATATCATAAAATTCGAGCATCTTCATATAAATTTCTCCTCCTTCTCCAGCTTGTGGCTGGCGCCCGAACATCAAATTCATAGAATTAACATTAGTACCTGTCATATGCATACCACCTAACAATACTTTAGCACGTTTACCTGCTGCTACATCCTCAGGACGAGTACGAAGAACAAAACCTTTGCAGGTAGTTAAATTATCAAACATACAATAAGTCTTTCCACCTTCCAAATAATAAGTCTGTCCTTCGGCTAAATTTACATCGGAAATGAAGTCTGTTAAAAGGAAATCAATACGCATTGCATTGTATTTCAGAGCAGCCTCGTGCTGTATCAAAGCATTTTGATAAGCTTCATCTGAATCAAACCGGTCACGACTTGGAGCACTTAAGTCATGAGTTACTAAAATAGGCTCTCCCGGTTCTCCGTCTGAGCGGGCAGAACAAGTATTGTAATATGCATCCCATTTTACCTTCACATTCTCGTTGCGAACATTAATCACATAAACAGAGTTTTTCTGAAGTCCGTCAATATCTACATATCCCTTTTCAAAATCCTCATCGGTTAATTTATATTTTCTCCATTTTTCATTCACTGTTGATTCAGGATTATTAGGAGACGGATCTACTTCCAACCACTGATAAACAAAATTATCGTTAGCATCAAGCTGAAATTTTTCACGATAAATAGCCTTATCATCGTCTGATACCCCTTCTGTTACAGTTTTGAAAGCACGATTCAACATCACACGCATAGTAGTCTGTGTAGTCTTAGAAGCATCTACATAGACACAGAATGGAGTTGCATATCGATCAGAAGTGGTAATGCCCATCCATTCTGCCCACTGTCTGCCATCACCATGTCCATACCATTTGGATGCATGTGAAAAATCAGTCACATTATCATCTTTTGTTGATAACACGCGAATAGCAAAACGATAATCAGTGGAATACTGTTGATCTTTAATAACTAAATCAAGGACCTCCGGTCCTACAATGGTATCTAGTAACAAAAGACCGTTTTCGGCAGATGTACCCCAAGCATCTGCACCACCCGAAACATTTGGCTGTAGTGCCTGACGAATCTGGTAGCCCGCACAGTTATTCACTCCATACCAATAAAGATGAATATCATTGCCATTCGGTCCCTCTGCTTTACAATTATAAGCATAGTCATCCCCTTTTCCTCTATTATTATCACAAATGAACATAGTCATCCATTCTCTATCTATATTTGCCATTCCTTTCTCATCATCAGAACACGAAATACATGAGAAACCTGAAAATAACATTAATGCATATAAAAATATTTTTTTCATCATTCTGTCCTTTTATAAATTATTTATAGCCATAATAGTTCTTGTATACACCTGCTGAGCGTTGGATAGCCGCATTAGGATAAGGTAAAATATAACGTACAGGAGGTAAATCATTCACCTCAGGAACAGAATTACCATCCAGTGGTGATTCTGTTCCATCTTTGACCAACACAATCATTCCTTGTTCTGTATGACGAATATATCCATAGAATGAATATTTACATTGGTTAGTAGGCTCCGAATCATTGCTCCACTGATAAAATTCCGCCATCTTCCAAGTTGCTCCATCAACAGCTACCAAAGCTGTCGCTGGTTGATTAGCTGATTTGTAAGGATTATAAATATAGAGCATATCCAATATCTTATTGGGATAAGGATAGCCATAAACTTGATTTACATCCACACGCCATTCAACCGTTTGTGGAAGAACATGGTAATACATAGATTCGGGAAGATCATCCAAATAAGCACTACCATCATGTTCAGCTATATCATCTTCGAAGCCAGTAGAAGAACCGGCATTAGACATTCCTACAGAAAGATAGCGCAAAAAACTATAAACAATTTCCTGTCCATAAAGATTATTACGGACAAGATCTCTCCAGCGCATATTCTCACCCGCAAACTCCCATTTACGTTCATCAAGCACGGCTTTCAAAAAAGTTTCTTTAGAAGAAGCCACCTGAGCAATATAGGCAGAAACAACACTTTGGTCATCGAATGCCCGTGCATGGACTTGACGAAGTGACTCCTGAGCAGTGGCAGTAGGTCCTTCCAACTCATTAACAGCTTCGGCATTCATCAACAAAACATCCGTATAACGCATATAAGGGAAGTTAATACCTGTATTACTGGCACTCAAATTGGTAAACTGTCCCGCATTCGCCCATAATTTAGACCATTTATTATTATGGACAGTATAATCCGCACGAATCATACAAGAATCCTGAGTAGCATTATTAGCACTGTTACCATAATACCAAAGTCCATTAATAAAATCTCGACGCTTATCATTCTCATCGAATGAATAACGGTAAAAAGCACTCAAACGTATATCACCTTTAGATTCTCCCCATACATTCTTACCCAATGTCTTTCCTTCATTAACGGTTGATGTAGGTCCTTGGGAATACCCTGTATTACCTGTAGACTCCTTAGCAAAAGGAATCTCAAAAATAGGATCACCTTTAGCAATAATTTCAAAATTGCTTTCCTTGGTAAAAATATCTTGATAAGAAGTGCCTACAGAGTGTGTCCCCGAAGCAATAACCAGGCTAGTATATTCTTTTACGATTTGATAATACTTCTGATAATCTTCCGGACGTTTCATCACACCATAACTATTTGCATTATTTTTATCCGGATGAAGTGAATAACCTCCGGCAGTCAATGCAATACGTGCAATTAATGCCCAAGCAAACTCCTTAGACGCACGTTCTACTGTTGTTGTTGTAGTAGAAGACATCTTAGGAGCAATATCCTGCAAATCTTCAATAAGTTTATTTTGGATTTCTTCGCGATTCATTACAGGAATCACATAATTATCACCTAATTGTGAGGCTGGCAGGAAAGTGAAAGGAATATCCCCGAACATCACTACCAGATCATGATAAACCATAGCACGAAGACACTTGGCTTCGCCCAACATCTGCATAACAGCGGTATTCTCTTCATTATAAAGCGGACCAGTTTCTACACCCCGGATAAAACGGTTAGCATCTTCAATAGCTTTATAAGAAGCTCTCCAATATTTATCAATTTCGCCACCTTGATCGTCACAATCAAAACGTGCATAGCTATTATGGGTTGCTACATTACCTGTATACATCTGCATATCAACATCACTGTTCAAATTAAAAGTTTTCTGATAGGCACTGCCATAAAGATCACCTACCAAGATAGAAGCATAAACACCGTTCAACGCACGGCTAATTTCTGTTTCTTGGCTGAACACAAAGTCCTCATTGTAACTTGATGGAGAATCCACGTCAAGGAAATCATTGCATGATATTAGAGTCAAAGTTGCTAATCCTATTATTAAAGTATTTTTTAATTTCATGTGCTTTCAAATTTAGAATGTAATATTAGTACCTAGTACAAAACTGCGACTACGTGGGTAACGGTTATAGTCCATACCACAAGTTAATCCTGTCTGAATATCCACTTCAGGATCATAACCCGAATACCCAGTAATAATAAACAAATTAGAGGCTGACACATAAAAACGAGCTTTCGAAATCCCCCATTTAGAAGTCAGATTTCCAGGTAACGTATAGCCAACAGTCAAATCCTGACAACGCAGAAACGATCCATCCTCGATAAAATAGGAATGAGTTATTTTTTTTGTCACATCCGTCGGATTCCAAAGTGTCCTACCTTCGTTTAATTCACGGTACATATCCAACGAACCATCAATATAGTAACATTTGTACAAGCATTCGCCATCACCATCACGGGTATAACGCCAACCTTTGTCGGCAAATGTGGAAAGCACATTGTAGAACTTATTCTTATTGCTTTCGGATGAGGAAAGCTGGTAAGCTGTCGCATTATTCACATCAAAATCAAGCATAAAGTTGAAGTTCATGGCAAAATCAAAACCCTTCCATTGTCCGCTTAATCCAAAACCTCCCTGCACTTTTGGATTGGTATTACCTATAACAGTACGGTCATCTTCTGTGATATATCCGTCACCATTCAAATCCTTGAACTTGACTTTGCCCGGCAGAGTAGCTATGCCTGAATTAGAATCTCCTGAAATCTGATTGATTATTGTTTTTGGATGTTCCACACCGTCTGCATCCATAATAGGTGCATCTTTCGAAGTTCCGTTTTCAGCGGCCGTTGATCCCCAAGGTACTGCTTGCAAGTTATTAGTGGGATCAAAATAGAATTCATCCATTGAATATAAACCATCATATACAAAACCATAAATAAGTCCTACTTGGTCACCCACCTTCAAACAATAATCATTGTAACTTGATTTCCAACGGTTATTCTGATCCCAAATCACATTGTCTGTACCATTTAATTTATCAACTTTCATTTTATTCATACCTAAAGAAAGATTTGCGGAAAGCACATAATCCCTGCCACTGAGAATATCTCCTGATATAGTTAATTCAACCCCTTTATTAGTTACTTGTCCAATATTTTGCATCTGACTTACATAACCAGTTGCTGAAGGAATGTCCGATTTATAAAGTAAATCTTTCGTCGTATTCCAATAAATCTCCGGAGTAACAGTGAGACGACCATTAAAAAGCGTGATATCAGCAGCAAGATTACGAGTTAATGTAGTTTCCCATTTAATATTTTTATTGGCAAAAGTAGTACCCCCTTGATTACCATACCATTGCTCTCCAAACTGAGTTGCTTCTCCAAATCCAGGTCCGCCGGTAGAATTAACAGTATATAAATAACGCCACATATCATCACTGATACGATTATTTCCTGCCAACCCTATAGCTGCACGAAGTTTTAACTGATCAATCCATTTTATATCTTCCATAAACTTTTCTTCTGAAAGCACCCAAGCACCTGATACTGAAGGGAAATATCCCCATTGATTACCTGGAGCAAATTTAGTGGAACCATCAGCACGCATAGTTACAGAGAGTAAGTATTTGTGGTTATAGTTATAACTTGCCTGCCCAAAGAAAGAAGCAGTGCGATCTGGAGTCGAAAGTGATGAAGTTGACTCCTGCGGTGTACCGAATCCCATATTATCCCAAGCCTGTCCAGCCTCAAATGCACGTGGGAAATAACGATTCTTTTGGAAGTTCTTCTTATTTTGGCTATGATAAATTTCTTGCCCCAATAACATGGAAAAATTATGCTTATCTTTAATAGAAAAGCCATAAGATGCCGTGTTAGTCCAAATATATTTAAAAGACTGATCTTTCTGAATACTTGCTACAGGCAACGAATTATTTTTTGTACCTTCACCTGTCAAGGCACCCCAAAAACGATATTGATCTTTCCAGTTTAAACTAAGAGTGGCTTCTGTACGAAGCACCAATCCTTTAACAGGCTTCCATTCCAATGAAATAGCATTAGTATAGTTATAAGCATACTTATTCTGTTGATTAATGGCAATATCACTTTTCGGATTAGTATAAGTAAACAATGCTTCTTCATCAGGGTCAGCATAAGAAGGATCTATATATCCGAATTCACGTAATCCGTTAGTGGGTCTATAACGGAGTACATCAATAATACCGCCTGTACCAATATTATCACCTCCAGCTCCTTGATCACGGCGAAACGTAAATTTAGGATTGATATGCAATGTCAAATTTTTAGTTATATCAATAGCTGTCTTGATATTCAAATTGGTACGGCGCACACCCGACCCCATAATAATACCTTTATCTTCGCTTTGAGTAAGAGAAGCAGTGAAGCGCATCTTATCTGTACCTCCACCAATAGTTACATTAGTAGAATAATTGATAGGATTCTCTCCCATTACCTCATCCTGCCAGTCATGAGTAGGCAAAGAATAATACATATCCAAATCTTGCGGATTGCCAAAATTAGCACGGAAAAATTTGGCATTGCTAGAACGGCTACCATTACACGCCGACCATTCATATTGATAACGTGCAAACTCTGCTGAATTCATTAAATCTAATTTTTTAGACAAATGACTAGTAGACAAATGGGCATTGAAACTTACCTGTATTTTTCCAGCTTTGGCCGATTTAGTAGTAACAACCACTACACCATTACCGCCCTTAGCTCCATAGATTGCCGTGATAGAAGCATCTTTCAATACATCAATAGAAGCAATGTCTGTAGGAGGAATATCATTGATGTTATCCACCTGAAAACCATCGACAATGTAAAGAGGATCATTGCTCTGGGTCACAGACGTACCTCCACGAACACGAATGTTAATATCTGCCCCTGGAGCACCATCGACCGTAGTTACTTGCACACCAGCTATTTTTCCCTGCAAAGCCACAGCGGCTGAAGTAACTGGTACAGCAGCAATCTTCACACCAGACACGGAACCTACTGAGCCAGTCAGATCTTTACGAGCTCTGCTACTGTAACCCAGCACTACTACCTCTTCAAGCGCTTGTGAATCATCTTGCAGCGTAATTGTCAGTTCTTTTCCGGTAACCGCATCCACTTCTTGCGTTTCGTAACCTACAAAAGAAATAACAATTCTTTTTCCTTTAGACACGGCCAAAGTAAACTTTCCGTCAAAATCAGTTATGGTTCCGTTGGAAGGATTTCCCTTCTCCACAACGGAAGCTCCAATAACGGCTTCACCTGCCGAATCAAGTACAGTACCTTTTACGGTAATGCTCTGAGCAAACATCATCACCGGTATCAGTAACAGCACTGAAAACAGAAGAAGTCTGCTTTTCACTCCTCTTAATTCATTTGTAAATTTCATAATAAAATATTAAGTTAAACAAAAATTTAAAGTCCATTTTTTCCGTGAATGTGAAATAATATAAATCACTATTGTTATTTATATTCTATTCTAAAAGGAAACAATTATAATTTTTATGAGAATAATAGATACTTATTAAAATAGCACACGCATTCTTATAATTTCCGTGTACGCACACAAAACGAGTGAAAAATATTAGATATACAAATTCCCATGCTAAATAAAGCACATCATCAAATACATTAACAGTAATGTTTTCCATTATAATTTAATGTTAGTATTAGAAAATTGGTTTATTTTTATACTATATACGCCACAAATAAAAATAATATTGTTGACTGAACCTAATTTTTGTATTGAAAAAAATTAGTTCAACCAATAATTACAACATAATGAACAAAAAAGACACATTCATCAATGAAAACACGGAATTACATAAAAAAGCAGTGCTATGGACTTGTCCTCCATAACACTGCCACCTCTATTTATCATAACTGACAAACTCCTACAGCTACAAACCTCACTCCTCCTATTTTATCTCATCCCACTTCGGTGGATTCACCTGCATCAAATGACGGACAAAGAAATCATACCGCTTATGTTCGCCAAAATCTTCCCCCATTGTATGATGCGCTCCGGGAATCACGACCAATTCAAAATCTTTATTCGCCTTTATCAATGCATTGACCACCTGCATGGTAGAGGCAGGATCTACATTATCATCCAGTTCTCCCACCACTAACATCAAAGGACGACTCAACAGATGTGCATTTTCCACATTAGACCCTTCCTTATATTGATCTCCTACCGGATAGCCCAACCAAAGTTCATTCCACCAAATCTTATCCATACGGTTATCATGACAACCACAAGCCGAATAAGCCGCTTTATAGAAATCAGGATAAAGCAAAACTGCATTTGTAGATTCCTGACCACCGGCAGAACAACCGTAAATACCTACCCTGTCCACATCCATATAAGGATATTTCCGTGCAGCCGCCTTAATCCAAGCAATATGGTCCGGCAGACCGGCATCTTTCAAATTCTTATAACATACATTCTCAAAAGCACGCGAACGGAAAGAAGTTCCCATTCCATCGACCATTACGACGATAAAACCAAGTTCGGCCAAGGAAGTCATATTCCAGTCATAAGGACGGAAAGTCTTCGGAACATACTGGTCTCCGGGACCCTGATAAATGTATTCGATAACCGGATATTTCTTGTTCGGGTCAAAGTTGGTGGGGCGGGCAATCAATCCCCACATATCCGTCTTGCCGTCCCGCCCTTTGGCAACAAACACCTCCGGAGCTTTCCAGCCTTCGGCCTCCAAAAGAGTTATATCGGCTGTTTCCAACGGCATCACCACTTTGCCATCCCTGGCACTACGTAACACAGCGACGGGAACCTTGTCCACCATAGAATAAACATCTACCAAATACTTCATATCTCCCGAAAACCAGGCACGGTGCATCCCTTCTTCGGGAGTAAGACAGGTAAGACCTTTGCCATCAAAACCGATGCGGTAATAACGGATGAGATAGGGGTCTTCACCGGCTTCCATACCATTTGCCGAGAAATAGATCTGACGGTTATCCTCATCTACCCGAAGCACTTCGCGTACATACCATTCTCCTTTAGTAATTTGATAATCGGGCTGTGCGGTAATACGGTTGTACATATAAAGATGATTCCAATTGTCACGCTCACTCATCCATATCATCTGCTTGCCGTCTTTTAAGTCATGACGGAAATGACGGGTATAATTCACATATGTATCGCTGGTTTCTTCTACCAACGGGCGCACTTTTCCCGTTTCGGCAGAAAGTTCAAGTACTCTGTACACCTGATGTCCGCGCTGGTTATATTCAAAAGTCACGGCACGGCTGTCGGGATTCCATTCGGGACCATATACTTCATATTGCCGGTCGAACAATTCGGTAGAAGGAATAATGCTTCGTCCGCTTTCCACTTCATAGATGCAGGGCACTTTAAAAGGAAGTTCGTCTCCCGGCTTCGCATACTCCTGTTTGTGAAGCTTGGGCTGAAGCTGATCAGCCGGAGAAGATTCCACATAATAAACATAGCGCTTTTCCACCGGACGGATCTTGCAGGAAGCCACCTTCTTACTGTCCGGTGACCAGCGGATGTAGGCTGAATAATATGATTTTTCCGGGACGCATACATCCAACGTTGATTATTAAACACAAAGCGCAGCGTATCCAATCCCTTACTGACCGACAAATGCCCCAATGCAAGAGCTTCCGGCTTGACCTCTTTTCCGGATGCAGCACCCAACGCCTTTGCCAGACGATGAGAATCAAACAATTCTTTTCTAGCTTTCTTATCCGCATCTACAGATACATACAGGCAGCCGTCCGGAGTATTCCGCACATACCAGAATTGATGAGTACCCTCTATCCATTGCGGATTGACATTGGAATAGAAAACTTTATCCGCACTGAACTTCTCTTTCAATGCATAAGCACGCCGATAATCATCAGCCGTACCTTGAGCGACAGCCATGCCCCCACTAAGGAACATGGCTACCAGCCAACCTAACTTACCAACCTTCATTTTGAATTATTCTATTTCACTTCCCATTCAAACAAACCCGATGAATTATCGGCCGGCTGAACAATCTCCAGTTTTACCGCTTTTGTCTTTACCGGGTCAAAATTGACTGTATTCCCCGTACCTTTTTCCACTCCATACTTATCCGCTCCACTCACCGGTTGCCACTGGCCTTGTGCATCTTTATAGTACATCTTCCAACTTTGCGGTATGCGGCATCCTCCCCAAGGAGCATCATCATACCAATATACGGTAGCACTGGAAACAGTCGCTTCGGACGGGAACTCGTAGGATATCCATTCAGTAGTTCCCTGTTTGGGCCACCAATGGTAATAGGGTACGGAACGGTCATTCTCATCTTTCGGCACCAGACGGTCATTAATGGCGGAGATGGATTTCACCTTATGCGAAGCATCCACTTTGCTTTCCGATGCCAGCGTAGCAGGCATAGTCGGACGGGAAGCACTTAATTCCTGCGGCAACCACACTGCCATAGCACCTGCACCGCGGTGTGCCCAAGCATAGTAAGGGATCAACGTCAGCTTCACATCAGTAGCCGTCAGACGACCTCTGTCGTCATAGCCCAGAATCTGCGCATCCGTCTTCAACTGGTTAATGCCATAGAGCAAATCCGGTTTTTCAACCACCTCGAATTGAGGAGTGCGGTTCATAAACACGCTCAGCACATCAAAATCATTATCCGGCCATTCCGCACAATAAACGATCGGGCCACGCTCCACGGCTATACGTCCACGATCTGCCTCCACTTTATTATTGGCTTTCACCGTACGAGGCTCCATATCGAAATGAACGGCTACTTTATCCCCTTTCTTCCAACGGCGGTCTATGCAGAAATAACCGTCCTTCAGTTCACTCTGTACCGGTTCTCCATTTACTTTCACTGTATAGCTCAAACGCTTTCCATCCGAATAAGTGTACAGGTCACTGGGAACTACCTGATTACGCACCCATCCCGGAATACGGATTTTCATTGTAAACTGTCCGGCATTGTTCTTGTTGACACCGATAGTGACATCACCGTTCCAAGGATAATGAGTAGCCTGCTCCAAAGAAACAGCCTTGCCCTCTACCTTCAAGTTCGAAGTATTGGACATGAACAGATTAACATACACGTCCTTACCTTTCACCGCATACACATATCCCGGCAAAGAAGGAATGAAACGACAGATATTGGACGGACAACAGGCACAGCCGAACCAAGGCTGGCGCTGGTGCTGCCCGATGCTTTCCAACGGATTAGGATAGAAGAACCCGCCACCATCCAGGGACACGCCCGAAATAAGACCATTATATAAAGTACGTTCCAGCACATCATAATATTTTGCCTCACCATGAAGCAGGAACAAGCGGTAGTTGACA
>QWBY01001054.1_pt1 | contig 17479 bp, 21 predicted proteins | sample 1972471 | NCBI WGS metagenome assembly QWBY01 (sample SAMN09866722, study PRJNA288562) | Human gut metagenome isolate term6_stool, whole genome shotgun sequencing... | reverse complement strand
TATATCCAATATCTTATAACAATTATGAAATGGTAGAAGATGAAAAAGGAAATATATATTTATCTTTTTATTATCTAAATGGTAGACACTACATATTACCTATGGAAAATATAATAACACTAAGACGTTTTTACAATGAAAACGATTATATGGGTGAAAATAATGATGTATTAAATGAGGCAGTATTGACAGAAGAAACTGCACAACAAGGAATTAAGAACGCAGTAAGAATAAGCAATACAATGCGTGGGCTTATTAAATTTAAGTCTACATTAAGACCAGAAGATATAAAGAAAAGGCGTAATCAATTTGTAGAAGATGCATTAGAACTAGAAAACCAAGGAGGAATTGCAGCATTAGACCAATCAGCAGACTTCCAAGAACTGAAAATGCAACCTATAGCATTAGGTAAAGACCAAATGGACTATATAGAAACTAGTATATATAAATATTTTAGAATAAGTAAAAAAATAATAGAGTCAGACTTTACAGAAAGTGAATGGAATGCATTTTATAGAGCAGTAGTAGAACCTATAGCAATGCAATTATCAATAGAGTTTACAAATAAGATATTTAGTGAAAGAGCAATTAATTTTGGAAACTATATAACTTTTGAAACAAATATATTAGATTATGCTAATTTTGAAACAAAAATCAAATTGATAAAAGAAACAACACAATTAGGTGTATGGACTAAAAATGAAATTAGACAGATATTTAATCAACCACCATTAGCAAATGATGAAGAAGGTAATAAGATATTACAAACACTTAATGTTGTAGATAGTGAAATAGCAAACCAGTATCAATTATCAAAATCAGGACATAAAAAAACAAAAGATGAAGAAGATATAGAAAGTACAGAGAGTAATCAGGAGGAAACATATAGTGAAGGAAAAAAGTAAAAGTAGTATAGGTAGAAAAGAAATAAGAAATGTAGAAGGATTAAAAACAATAGAAGAAGACAAAAAAATGATAATAGAAGGATATGCTATTGTTTTTGACAAACCAGCTACACATACATTTACAGAAGTAATAGCAAGAGGAGCATTAGATAATTGTGACTTAAACGATGTATGTTTAAAATACAATCACTCTGATGAGTATGTAGTAATGGCAAGAACAAGAAATCAATCATTAAAATTAGAGGTTGATGATATAGGGTTAAAAATAACAGCAGATTTAATAGATACACAAAGTAATAGAGATATCTATAACAGTATACAAGCAGGACTACTAGATAAGATGTCTTTTGCGTTTACAGTAGATAAAGAAGAATGGAATGCAGACGGAACAGAAAGAACTATATATGGAATAGATAAGCTATTTGATGTATCAGTAGTAACTGAGCCGTTTTATGATGATACTTCAGTATATGCAAGGAGTAAAGAAATATACAGAAAAAAACAATTAGACTTGCAGAAGAAAAAACTAAATATGATATTAGAAATAATATAATATATTGCTTGAAGTGGTAGAACTGAGAGCATAAGGGTTGGTAGAAACTTGATTAAAAAATAATAAAAAAAGAAAGGAAAAAATATGGATAAAAAAGAACAATTAGAACTTCTAAATAAGAAAAAAGAAGAATTAAGACAAAAAATAGAAGATGCTAAGGATTTAGAAGAATTAGAACCAATTAAAGAAGAAATTGAAGAGGTTAAAAAACAAATAGAAGAAATAACTAAAGAAATCGAAGAATTAACAAACAAAATACAACCAAAAGAAGAACCAGCAAAAGAAGAGCCTAAAAAAGAAGAAGAACCAGACCAAAGAAGTCTACTTAATGAAAAATTAACAGACAAAGAAATTAATAAAAGAAATTATAACGAAAAACAATTTAAAAAAGTAAATTTAGAAGGAGAGGAAAGAATGAATAAAGACAAAGAAATATTAGTAAGAAATGCATTTGCTAATTATTTAAGAGGAAAAAAATTAAACGAAGAAGAATTAAGAGCGTTACACACATTAACTTCAACAAGTACAGAATATGTTGAACCTAAAGACGGTGTATTAGGAATAAATAACGGTGGTGTTTTAATGCCAGAATCAGTTCAAAAAGAAATTCATGAAAAAATAGAAAAAGACAGCCCATTTCTAGCTGACTTATTAAGAACAAACGTAAAAGGAATGATGGCATTTCCAATAAGAAAGAAAACATCTGAAGTTAAAACATATGAAGAAACAGAAGAAAATGATGATTTATCAATTGAATGGACAGATTTAAGACTAGAAATAAAGGATTTATCAACAACAATACCAGTAACATATAGAATGCAAGCTATGACAACAAAAGAATTTTTAAAGTATTTAACAGACTTAGCAGTAAGCGAAATGAAAAGAAAACTATTAAAGGTAGTATTATATGGTGACGGAAAAATAAAAGGAGCAGTTGAGGCAGGAGCAAAAGAAGAGGTAACTGTAAAATCAGCTATAGAGGCATTAGAAAAAGCTGCACTTAAAACAAATGAAAATAATTTCATATATGCTGATGAAAATGTTATTTATGTATCAGCAGACCTTGCTTCAGCAGTAAATTTTGCAAAAGATAAAAACGGAGCATATTTAGCTAATCCATTAAACGGACAAGTTATAAATGCAATGGGTAATGCAAAAGTAAAAGTAGAAAAAGGACTTAAACCAAATACAATATTAGTAGGAGATGCAAAGAGATATCACTTAAACTTCGTTGATGGACTAAGAGTTGTATATGATGAAGTAGGAAGAAAAAGAAGAACAGAAATAACTACATATGTACCAATTGCAGCAGCACCAGAAGAAGAAGCATTTGCAGTATTAAACGTAAAAATAGCACCAACAGTGTAGTTATACTTAAGAATAAATAAAAGGAGTATATAATGCGAAATATAGATTATTTATTAGAATTAGCTAAAGTAAGTCTAAGAATTAACAAAGACCAAACAGCAGTAGATGATGAAATTAAAACTTATATATACTCTGCTATAGAAGATATTAAAAGAGTAGGGGTTGAAGTGGACGAAGGAAATCCACTTCAACAATCCTATATATTAATATATGTTAAAAGTTTTTTTGGATATACAGATTATAGAGAGAAAGAAAGAAACGAAAGAGCTAGAAATTCAATATTAATTGATTTAAGAAGTAGTTATCAGAAAGAGGAATAAGAAATAATGTCAGGAATGCGTGATGTATCGTGTTTTTTAATAAAATACGAAATAGAACCAGATGAAATAGGCACACAAAAAAAGAAATTAGTAAAAAAAGAAGTACCTATAATAAAAATTAAAGACGTGTCTTATAGAGAGTATTACATAGCATATAGTGAAGGGTTATCACCTTCTATAGTTTTAGTTATTTCAGCCTTTAACTATGACGAAGAGGTTGAGCTTGAATACAATGGTAAGAGATACACAGTAATAAGAACCAAGGCACCATTTATAGATGAAGTTGAGCTAATTTGTCAAAGAAAAAATAAGAATTATGGAGAATAAAAGTGGATTTCTTAATAAATGCAGAAAAAATGGAAAAGGATTTAATGAAAATACTTGAAGAAGAAGAACAATATGTTATGACTTTAGTTGATAAAGAAGTAAAAAAGGCAGGTAAGGATGCTAAAAAAAAGGTGTCAGAAAGGTCACCGTATAATTCATATAGTTCAAGAGAAAGACATTATAAAGATAATTGGGGGTTAAGTAATTTAGGTGATATTAAAAATGATTCATATGTAGGAGTCAGAATACACCAAAAAGGACCACATTATAGATTGACACATTTATTAGAATTTGGACACAAAGTAAAATATTTTGGTGGTAAATATGTAACACCTTATGGTGGAAAAAGACACATTACAAATACAGAACTAGAGTTTAAACAAAAATTAATAGACGAGCTTGAAAGGAAATTATAAATGAAAGATGGAAAAATAAAGTCACTAAAAGAATTAAATGAAAAAGCTAAGTTATTAGATTTAAATTATTTCTATGATAAAAATGTAGACAGAGAGAATCCAAAAATATTTAACATACCTTATTTAAGGTCAATGGTAAAAAACGAAGACTGTATATATGCAGATGATAAAAAGTATATTGTAGCAATCAATGTACAATTAGACTTAATAACAAAAACTAAAGAAATAGAACTAGAAGAAAAAATAGAACAACAACTATTAAAAAATGAAAATTATAAAAAAGAAGAAAATAGTTACCTAGGTGATGATATATATGTTGTATCATACACATTTAAAATATAGGTAACAGGAAAGGAAAGAAAAATGCCAGAAAATAAAATAACTTTTGGAGTTAAAAATTTACACATAGCAACATTTACAACTGAAGGAGATGTAATAACATATGATGTACCAGTTAAAGTACTAGGAACAACACAAATAACACTTAATGCAGTAGGAGAAGAACAACAAGTATATGCAGACGATTCAATTTACTATACTATATCAGGGTCAGCAAGTTATGAAGGTGAAATAGCTAATTTTAGTATTTCAGACGATATATTAATGAAAGTATTTGGACATAACAAAGATAAAAACGGAGCAATATTTGAAACAGATGATGATAAGAAAAAACCAGTAGCTATTATGTGGGAAACTTCAGGAGATGTAAAGAATAAAAGAATGATACTATATAATGTACAACTAAAAAAACCAAACGAAACATTTTCAACAAAAACAGAAAGCACAAATGCAGAACCAAAGACAATGAGCTTTACTGCAACACCAAGACCAACAGATCACCTACTAAAAACAATTATAGGAAATACGTCAGAAAATGCAGACCAAGCAAAAGCATATAAAGACTTCTTTACTAAAGTATATGAACCAGAAATTATAGCAAATGTTTAGAAGATAAATAAATATAATTATAAATAGAGGTATAAATGAAAACAATAAACGTAGACAATAAAAAATATGATATAGATTTAAAAGTGTTTAGTTTAGTAAAATATGAGGAAGAATTCGGGTCAACATTGTTGACCGATTTTTCTGATGTTTTAAAGGATATAGATCTAATATCAGAAACTAAACTATATACACCAGAAACAGTAGATAATAGCATAAAATATTTATATAGATTTTTATGGGCATTAACAGATACGCACCAAGAATATAAAAAGTTTATAAAAGATATGAAATTTGAAAATCCATTTTTTGAAAAATGGGGAGAAGAGGTAATGGGCTTGATAGCCGAGTACTTTTATGGACGAAAAACTTATGCTATTCTTTTCCAATCTGAAACCAAGGAAGAAAAGTGAAAATGATATAAATGATTATTTTAAGTCACATAGAATGATATCTATGGGGCTTAATTTAGGTATGAATTATAGTGAAGTTATGAATATGAATTTTGGAAGATTTATGAAAATAATAGCTAGTACTATACCAGAAAGTGAATTAGTACATTTGGCAACAGAAGAAGAATTTAATAACTTCTTTAGTAAATTTTAAAATTAGGAGATGTTATGGCAAGAAAAAAAGGAATGACAGTCGATATATCAGCGTCAGCAGGAGAGTATAGAAAAGAATTAAATAGAATTAAAAAAGAAACAAATAGTTTTTCTGCAGAAATGAAAAGAATAAACAATCAAATGAAATTTTCAAAAGATGCTAGTAAGAATGTCGAATTGATTACACAAAAAGGAACTGTATTAAATAAACGTATAGGTGAATTACAAAGTAAATTAAGTCAATTAAAAAAGCTACAAGATGAAATGTCAAAGAATCCTAATTTAACAGAATCACAACAAAAAGATTATAGAAACCTATCAAGAGAGATACAGTTTACACAAGACCAATTAAAAAAGTTACACGCAGAACAAACTAAAAATGATTACAATAACTCTAAATTAGGTATGTTTTCTAATCAATTGAAAAAAGCAGGAAATAGTTTAGATAATATAGCTAATAAAACTGCTAAAATGTCAGCAGTAGCAGGTGGATTTACAGGTATAGCAGTAAACACTGCAATTTCTATGGAGGATTCTTTTGCAGGCGTAAGAAAAACAGTAAATGCAACAGAAGAACAATTTGAAAAGTTAAAAAAATCAGCTATTGATATGTCAAAAGAGATGCCGTCTTCAGCAGAATCTATAATGGATGTAATGACTTTAGGTGGTCAACTAGGAATACACACAGAGAATCTAGAAAAGTTTAGTAAAACAATAATAGATTTATCTAATGCTACAAATATAGTTGGTGAAGAAGGTGCACAAGATATAGCTAAATTTATGAACATTACTAATATGGCACAAGGTGATATAGATAAGTTTTCAAGTGCAATAGTTGATTTAGGAAATCATTCTGCAACTACAGAAAAAGATATATTAAGTATGGCAATGAGAATTGCAGCGTCAGGAAAGTCTGTAGGAATGACACAACCAGAAATATTAGGAATGGCAACAGCACTTTCAAGTGTAGGATTAGAAAGTGAAGCAGGTGGAACTGCTATAAGTAAATTGATGAAACAAATGAATGTAGCAGTAAGTACAGGTAATAAAGACCTAGCTAGTTTTGCAAAGATTGCAGGAGTATCAGCAGAAGAATTTAAAAAAGCATTTGGAGAAAGTGCAGTTAATGGAATGAACTTATTTATTGATGGACTTAAAAGAACACAACAATCAGGTGGGTCAGCAATTAGTCAATTAGATGAAATGGGCATAAAAGAAGCTAGACTAAGTGATACAATATTAAGACTAGTAAATTCAAATACAAATTTTACAGAATCAATAGAAATGTCTAATAAGGCGTGGAATGCAAATACTGCATTAACAGACGAAGTAAATAAAAGATATAGTACAACAAAGTCAAAAATAGAAATAACTAAAAATGCAATAAGAGCATCAAGTGAAGCTATAGGTAAAAACTTATTACCTACAGTAAAAGAAACTACAGAACATATTGCTAAAGTTACAGAAAAGATATCTAAGTTAGACCCTGCAATATTAAGTGTAGTAGGTAAAGGTACTGCATTATTAGCATTAACATATCCATTTATGAAAGCAGGCGGAACTATATTAAAGGGCACAAGTAACTTAATAGATTTAGTTAAAAAGGTAAAAACATTAAGTCTATCACCACAAATAGTAGGAATAACAGTGGGACTTACAGCACTAGCAGGAGTAATGGCAGTAATATCAAAGAGGTCAGAAGAAAACAAGAAGGCTGCAGAAGAAGAGGCAAAAGGACTAGAAGAATTAATTAAAAAGAAAGAAGATGCATATAATCAGTCTAGAAACTATGTAAACGAAGAACTATCAAAAAGTAAAGATTATCAAAGTTGGGTAGAAGAAAGAAAAAACCTTGAACAGGAAATTATAGATATAAAAGTAAATGCAGTATTGCAAAAAAGAAAACTAGATGAAGATGAAGTAAAGAGTATTGAAGATAAACAAAATAGAATAAGAGAACTAGTAAATCAAGAAATTGAATTTGCAAAAGCAGTTACAGAAGTAAAAAATGAAGAGTCAAAAAGCGAACTTAAAAATTTCGAGGGCGACAATGTACAATTAATGCAACTTTTTGAAGAGAAAAAAGGTATAGTTGAACAATCACAAAATGATATTATAGAAAAACTAAAAGAACAAAAAACAAATGAATTAGCAGTATTAAGAATGAAACACGAAGAGGCAGGCACTATTGACACAGATGCATATAAAGAAGAATATGCAAGAGTACAAAAATCATATGATGATAAAATAGCGGCAATTCAACAAAGGGGTCAAGAAGAAATAGGAGCATATTCAGAAATTGCTAACGCTAAGTTACAGAATAATATAGATTCTAATGAAAAATTAAAAGGACTTTTTAAAGAAATAGAAGATGAAAATAAAAGACATAATGATAAATTAATAGAAAATGAAAAAGATAAAAACGCCGGGGTGATTGGCACTGATTATACGGAGTATGTAGAAAAGAACCAGCATAAGGAAAAATTGCAAAAAATAATGAAACAACACAAAGGTAATCTAGACCAGAGTACAAAAGACCAATTACAAGCGTACTTAATGATGGCTGTTGATGCAGAAGTACACGGAAAAAAACTAACAGATAAACAGAAGCAAACAGTAGATGATATTCTGTCAATATATGACGGAATGCCTAAAGAAACGAAAGATGCAATGAAAAATGCTATGACACCAATGTTAACAGAGATGCAAAATAAAGAACCAGAGTTGTTTAGCCAAGCAAACAGTATAGCAGGTGGTATTTTATCAAGATTAAAAAAATCATTTGATATACATTCACCTTCTAGAAAGACTAAAGCAATATTTAAAAATGTTATGCTAGGAATGGAAGAAGGAATAGACCAAGAAAGAACAAATTTAATGAAATTAGTTGATAGTATATCAGATGAGACAATGTATAGGTTAAATGATTTAGCTAAGAATAATTATAACTTAAATGTAGCTAATGATATGATAGATAGAACACAAGTAATATATACAACACCTACAATGAACTTTTATCCAAGAGAAATGACAGAAGAAGAGTTAAGAAAGGCATTTAACTACACAAATAAGAGATTAGGAGCAAGCTATTAATGGAAAGAGTAAGAAAATTTAGATTAGAAAATGAAAAGGCACAAGTTTTTGACTTAATGGACATTGAAAACTATGCCTTTTTAAGTAATCCAAGTGGATTAGGTCTAGAATATGATACACAATATTACAGAATTGATGAAGATTATAGAGTTAACAATTCATATACACAACAAGGAAATATAACAGGTGATTTATTATTTAGTACATATGAAAATTATAGTAATTTTATATATTTTGTAGAAAGCGCAAGTGAATTAAGATTAATATATTCAGTACCAAGGAATAATGGAAATTATGAAGAGTTTTACAGAATAGTTAAGTTGGAGCAAATATCTAAAGGTGAAAAAGAAAAAATAGGCATTTTAAATTGCTCAGTATCTTTTAAAGCATTAACTAATTATAGAAAAACAGATATGTTAGTAGCTACTTACGGACTAGATGACGGTAATGAGTTAAGATGGGATTTTACGTGGGATTCATATTTTACTAATTATTCAAATAATAATATATATTTCAATGCCAATACTAATTTAGACGTAGCATATACTGTGGAAATGGAGGGTGAACTTGAAAACCCTAGAATTATTGCAGTATTAGAAAATAAAAAAGAAATAACATTATTAAGTCATAATGGATTATTACCAAAAGGGCATAAACTAATTAAAAGTACTAAAGAAGATGATGTTAAATTAATATATATAGACGAGAAAGGAAATGAAAAAAACCTATTTCAAGATATAGATATAAAAGAGTGTAATTTTCAAAAAATACCTAAAAATGTATCATATATAAAAGTAGAGGCAGATACAGATATATATAATATAAAAATAACACTATATCCAGAGTGGCGAAGTGTATAAAATAGGAGGAAAAAAATGATAAAAGGACATACTTTTGATATGCAGACTTTTGAAAGTAATGCGTTTGCAGAGTTTGTAGACACTTTTCTAAATAAAAAAAGTGGAGTATTAAGAGGATTAGATGCAACAGTAAATAAGACACAAGGTACAGTAACAGTATCAACAGGATTAGCAATTATAAACGGTAGAATAATAGAAGTAATTAAAGATGAAACTATTAATATATCAGAGCTACCAAATGGTAGATATTATGTAGGAATTAAAATAGATTTAGATAAAAAGAACTCTAAAACAGATTTACAACAAGTATCAATAACAGCAGAACAAAATAATATAATTGATACAGCAACAGGAGAGACAAAATATAAACAAGGAATGACTTACTATCCATTGCTAGAAGTACATAAAAGTGGCACAAGCTATACAAATATATTTAAAATGAGTAAACAATTAAGTGTAGACGGATTAATAAAACAATTTGAAGAAGAATTAGCAAAAACAACTGCACAATCAAATTTAGTTAATTTAGATAATATATTAACAGTATTACAAGGAAAAGATGTAGCATTTAAAACAGATTTAAATAACTATATGAAAAAAGGTGAGTTTGAAGTTAAAACGGGTACAACAGAACCAGAACCTTATCAATTAAAAGAAGGTGAACTATATTTAAGATATTTTAACTAGAAAGGAAAATTATGAAAGATATTAATGAATTGTTAGGTAATAATCCTTATATGGGTTATGCAGGTATATTAGATAAGTGTGTTGAAATTTCTAATGATATAGAGGCAGATATTGCATATGGTTCTTATAGAGGACAAGAAAGGCAATCTAAAACAGAATATGAATTTGGAGACCAAAACTTATTAGTAGATACAGTAGCTATAGAATTTTTTATAGATGTAAGAGCTAATTACAATCTTTCAGATACTGAAAAAGCTAAAGTTACAATAAATGAAAACATTGCTAATATAACTGATTTAGCATTTTATCCAGATTGGGGCTATAAATATGGTAATAATGGAAAACAAAGACGTGTAAGTAAAAAAATTATTACTAAAAACGGATTAAAAACTTTAAGAATACACGTTTGGGACATATGGATTAGCAATCCTTATCAATCAATAAATTATGATATAGAATTAAGTGTTAACAGCAATAACACCGTATCAAAACATATGTTTGGTGGTACAATAGACATTATGAGAAAAGTAAAAGATAATTATGCAAGAATAAATAATAATCAACCAGATATATGGAAAGTTGAAAACATAGGATTTAATAAAATAAAGATATATTGGCAAGCGAAAAATAATTATAAAACAGAAAAGCTAGAAGTTTATTTAAGAGAAAAAGACTCTAAAAAAGTTATAATTAATTGGAAAACGGTCAATTTTTCTAATCCATTAATATTTGAAGACGATGCTATAAAAGATACTGTAGAAGGTAGAATGTATGAATTATTAATAAGAGGTAAAAGTTTAAATGCTAATGGTACATATGATTATGGTTATGATAGTTATCCATTTGAGTTGGGATTTAATAGATATTTAAGACCAAGAATTAAAAAAGTACACTTTCCAAATATGTTAGGAAATAAAATAAATGAAAATTATATTGTAGTAATACCTAGCACAGAAAAGACTACTGCGTTTATAGATGATGTAAGAACAATTAATAGTGATGATTATAGAATATATTTTAATTTAGAAGAGTATGAAAAAAATGAACTATATAAAAGATATTCATTGAATAATATAAATTCTAGTAATAATCCTATTTTACAATTAGAGTATACAGATGTTAATAACTATAGGAAATATTATTTTAACAGATGCAAAGTAGTAGTAACAACAGATGGTAGCATTGAGTCAATATATATAAAAAAAGATGGAAAAGTTAGAAAATGTCAAGCTTATATTAAAATTAATGGAAAGATAAAAAAAGCGATAGCATATACAAAAATAAAAGGAAATATAGTGAAAGGATTTTAATATGGAGATATATATACTTGAAAATTCAGAAATTAAAGAAGTACAAAAACCAGTTAATATAGGGCAACAGTCATATGAGTTTATTTTTGATGAAGAAACTAATAAAACGTCGTGGATTTACTTGAAAAATTCTGAGTATATAAAGACTAATAATCTTATATATATAATGGGGTTCTATAAACCATTACTTTTTATAATAGATAATAAAGAACATGAAAAGAATACAACAGACAAATATATAAAAGTATATATGAAAGATATATTAAATATTTGTGATATAAAAGTATTTAAAAAAGATGAGTTAGAAAATGAAATAGTAGAACAAGATATGTATAACTATATTAAAGACAATTTAAACAATCTAAAAGTATCAAATGTAAATTTAAATAAAGAGTTATCCACAAATACCAAAGCTAATGTTTATAAAAACGCAGAGCAAGGTATTTTTAATTTGCATACATACCTAAATAATGCAAGGCAATATAGAAGTATAGTAACAGATATAAAACTAATTAAAACTAAAGAACAAAACAATAACAATCTAGACATTAAAATATACAATGCAGAAACTAAACAAAAACCCGTTAATATAATACTTAATACAGAAATGGGCAATAATATTGAAATAATTAAAAACGAAAACTATATTAACTATGTAGAAATATATATAACAGAAACAAAAAAAACAAAACAATATTATTTAATAACAAATAAGAATACAGGAAGAAATAAAACAGTTGAACTTTCAGATTATAATGCTAATAGATTTTCAAAATATGACGGTTATTTATTACCAGAAAAGATACAAAGAGAAATATCAACAGTAGATAAAGAAGATAAGGCAGATGAAAGTGCATATAACATATTTCGAGGTAATAACTATAAACACTTAATAGAATTTGATTTACCAGTAGACAGCAAGCTAGTAGATGTTAATAGTCTAAAAGTGGGTTATCCAGTTATTATTAAAGCGTTTGATAGCGTATATGAAACATATATAAGTGCAATAACTATTACTAATAAAAACCTGATACATTATAAAAGTGGACAGTTACGTCAAGACTTTACAGATAAAATGTTACAAGAAAACCAAAAAACAAAAACAATTGTTAGTAATGATGTAAATAATAAAAAGACAGCTGATGAAACAAAAGAAGGCACAAAGGGTGAAAAAGGAGATAAAGGTGATAGCATAACAATTATAAAAACAGAGTTTATGCAAAATGGAGATACAATGGTATATTTTTCAGATGGAACTATTATATCAATACCAAAAGGAGATAAGGGAGAACAAGGAGAAAAAGGTGAAACGGGTGACACAGGAGCAAAAGGCGAAGATATCACTATAGTAAAGTCTGTTAAAGAAGATAATGGAGATACAACAGTATATTTTTCAGATAAAACAAAAATAGTAATACCTAGAGGTGAAAAAGGAGATAAAGGTGATAAAGGAGAACAAGGAATAAGAGGCTCTCTAGTATTTTCAGAAAAAGAATATCAAAAGGCAGAAGGTGACACAGAAAATTTAATACATAATAGAATACTAGCATTAAGAGCTATAGCAAATTATGACTTCTTTTTAACAGAAAATGGTAAGTTATATAAAATAATAAGAGTAGATAATGAAGGTATCAATAATGAAGTTGAATTAGAAGAAATTGTAAATTTAAGAGGAGATTCAGGATTAATAGATAATATTAAAGGTAAGTCACCTATAATAACTAAAAATGCTAAAGAGTTTGGAATTATAAGTTTTACAGTAGCAGAAATGTATGAACTAGAAGAAACAGGATTATATCCAGAAACAGATTTATATCCAGAAATAAATTTATATCCAGAAAAGAATATTGAAAGGAAACTATAAATGAAGATACAAATAAAAAGTCTTGAAACAAATGAAATAAGAGTTTTTGAAATAGATGTAGAACCATTAAGAGCAATAAAAGATTATAAAGATACTTTAGTAGTTGACCAGTTAGGAAAATATACAATAACAAAATATATACATATAAATGAACTAGGTGGTTATGAAATAAGAAAAGAAGAATATAAAGGAAAAATAGATAACTTTAAACTTTTCGAAGGAATAAATGAAGTAAGTGTACTAGAAGGTGGAAATATAAACATAGAATATATGTTAAATAGTCCTTATACACAAGGTGTATTTTATAGTCTAGATAAAAAGACAGATAAAGATAAGGTAATAGAAACAATAAATGAAAGTCCAGAAACAGCATCAATAAAAGCAGATAAAATAAGCCTTGAAGGTGTAACAACAATCAACAATGGATTTATAGTAGATTTAGAAGGTAATGCAACTATGAACAACGCAATAATGAATAATGCAACTATAAATGGAAAATTAATAACAAAAGAAGGAGCATATGTAAGTTACTTTTTTAAAGAAGAAAATAGAATATATACAAATAATTATTATCAAGACCAAGCATTTCACGGATTTTATAATGTTATAGAAGGTAAAAATGAAAAAGAAGGATATTTAAATACATGGGGTTGTATTCCAAGATATATAAAAGCATTTTTACCAGATAACTTAAAGATTACAGAAATATATATATATCTTACAAATGAGCCTTATACATATTATGAAGAAAGAACAACTGATAAGCCGACTAATGGTTATGAACCGATTACAGAGTTTATAGAAGTATATAGTGGTAATACTAAAGATATAAGTATATACACTAAAAAATATATTAAAAAAGCTCCAATGTACTCAGAAAAAATATATGAAGTGAATTATAAAGATAGAATAACTGGAGCATGGAATGGTCAAGACTCTGTATCATTTAGCGGCACAGGTATAAAAAGAAGTAAAAATTTAATTGATAATGTAAATATACAAAAAATTGAAGGTGGACAGGTGATAGATTTAACATTAGCACCAAATAATTATAATTATACTTATAATCAATTTTATCCTTTTGGTACTACTGACAATTATTGGACTTCAAATTTAAAAACAAATATATTATCTAAAAATGGAGATAATGAAATTTACTTAATGGTAAATGGTTATTTAAGTAAGTTATAGTAAAGGAGAAATAAATGAAAAAAATAAAATTTTTTGATGGTTCTGTAAACAAAACAACACCATTAAGTGCAGAAAACTTAAACAAAATGCAAGATAATATAGAACTAGAAATAGGGGAAAAGCAAAGTGAAATGATGCAACAATTAGAAGAAACAAAAAAGACAATTTTACAAATGCAAGAAAATTTAATTGATACAAAGAAGATAGCAAATGAAGTGTTATTAAAAGCATATCCAATAGGGTCAATATATACTTCAATAAATAATGTTAATCCTAGTACTTTATTTGGTGGTAAATGGACAGCTTTTGCAAAAGGAAAAACACTTTTTGGAGTAGACACAGCAGACAATCAATTTGCTACAGTAGAAAAAACAGGTGGTAAAAAAACACATACACATGCTACAAAAGACCACACTTTAACAATAGAAGAGATGCCAAAACATAGTCACAGAGACTTTATGATAACACCAGATGGAAACGAAATAAAAGACGGATTTATGAACTATAATTATGATAAAGGTAAATATTATCCGCTTACTTCAGATACAGGTGAAAGTAAGCCACATAATCACGGAAATACAACAAGTGAATATAATATACCACCATATATTACAGTGTATTTTTGGAAAAGAACAGCATAAAAAGGAGGAAAAATGGAACAATCAGAAGTAGAAAAAGCAATTATAGGATTAGATGCAAAAATGAAATATGTAGAAAAAGATATGGCTACATTTAACCAAAAATTAAGTATATATGACGATACTATGAAAGAAATAATAACTTTTCAATACAAACTTACAGAATTAAATAAGAATATGGAAAAGTTATCAGATAGACTAGATAAAATGGAAGAAGAAAATATAGCTAATATGAAAAGTAAAGAGTGTAGAAATGAACAAAATAAAAATGAGGTAATTATGACAGTAGTACGTACAATTATAAGTGTATGTGTAGGAGCTATTATAGGTAAATACATTTAATTTAATAAATGGAGGTATTAAATGAATACAGAAATAATAACAATGGTAGTAACAAGTATAACTACTTATTTTTTTGCAGAAATTGCTAAAAAAAGAAATAAAGATATTAAAGAAATGTTACCACTAATTAATTTAGTAATAGGAATTATAGCAGGAATATTAATTTATGTATTAAAATTAAATGATAATTTAATTTATTCTATAATAATTTCAATTTATGGAGCAATGACAGCAGGTGGAACATATGATGTTATTAAAAAAGTTACAGAAGATGAAGAAATAGAAAATGCTGATATATAAGGAAAAAACGAGGCGTGAGAATCGATTTTAAGGCATTTTAAAAATTAAGTAATATACTTATATACCTATACTTTAAGGAATATAAGTATATTTTTTTAAAAAAGGAGAAAAAATAAAATGGAATTAAAAATAAGAGATAAATGGTTACCAGAAAGTAAATATAGTATTAAATCACCAAGAATAACAAAAAAAACAAGTATAACAATTCATAATACAGGAAATTCAGCAAGTGCAGAAAATGAAGCTAACTATATGATAAGAAATAACAATCAAGTATCTTTTCATGCAGTAGCAGATAAAAACGAAGTTATAAGAGTAATACCATTTAATAGAGTAGCATTTCATTGTGGAAATAGAGCAGGTAATGACAGCAGTTATTCTTTAGAAATTGCAGGGAGTACAGGAAATATTGAAGACTTTCTAGAGGCAGAAGAAAACGCAGCTATATATACAGCAATGTTATTAAATGAAAATGGATGGGGGCTTGATAGAGTAACAACGCACCATAGGTGGAACGGAAAGTACTGTCCACACAAAACACTTGACCTAGGATGGAATAGATTTTTAAATAAAATTAAAAAGTATTTAGACCAACTAGTAGAAAATACAAATATAAATAATAATATAAATAATAGTAAAGGAGATTTTATTAGCATGAAATGGAAAAACGGAAAAACATCAGAGATAGTATATAGTGATAGTAGAAGAACACACAAAATAGGAGTTATATCACCATATGAAGAGGCAGTATGTATAGGTGAAATGGACGGCAGTTATATTGTTGAATACATAGTAGATAATACATGGAATGGAGAAAATAACAATAACAAAGTTGGATATGTTGCATATAATGGTGGAGTTAAGTTATAATTAAATATATAAAAATTATTTACGGATTAATTAATTTTAATCCGTCTTTTTTTATGTAACAAAAATAAGAATTTTGTAATAAATATATATGTTGTGTATACAACGCGGTATTATATATATAGTTAGAACAGAGGAGAGAGTTACCAATCTTTAACTTAAGAAGATCTTAAGAGAAAGGAGGTAATAATGACTAAAAAAGAAAAAGCAAAAGTAAAAAGAATGCAAGAAATAGAAAAAATAAGAAAAGAACTTAGCAAAGAATATTTACAAATAAAAAAAGAGTTAGCCGAAAGCGCTAACCGCTAAATTAAAACAACTCTCTCCTCTAACTCTAACTAAATATTAACATAGAAAAAGGAATAAGTAAAATATGGAGAACAAAAAAGAAACAAAACAAAATAGAACAGAATATTTTAATGAATATAATAGAATTAATAAAAAAAGATTTTCAACTAATTTAAATAAAGATGAATACTATGAGCTAGATGAAGAACTTAAAAAAAGAAAAATGAATAAAGCAGAGTTTTTAAGATGGGCATTAAAAGAATTGAAAAATAAACATAAATAGTTTTTAAAAATATAATCATTGGATATATTGTTTGAATTAGGTTATAATTAAATAGAAAAGGAAGTAAAAAAACACCTATAATCAGGTGTCTTTTTTTATCTTTAAATTAGTTATAAGTATTAAATAAATATGCTATAAATTTTCTAGTTACTCTCCAAATTACTCTCCAATTTTTATAAAGCTATATATATCAATACTATACACACATATACAAATGGTTAGTCGCACCAAGATAGTACCTAAGTGGTACTGTTTTTTTATTGCTTATAAATCAATGAAAAACACTTGTATGTAAGTGTTTATAGATATTAATACCA
>QWBY01001050.1_pt1 | contig 17562 bp, 18 predicted proteins | sample 1972471 | NCBI WGS metagenome assembly QWBY01 (sample SAMN09866722, study PRJNA288562) | Human gut metagenome isolate term6_stool, whole genome shotgun sequencing... | reverse complement strand
TTAAAAACTCAATTATTTTTAGGCTTAAAAAGGTAAGGGTTTATCGATGGTTTGAATGTTTTTTAATAAATATGAACAGTTTAAAAACATACTGTGTTATAATAATCTCAAAGTTAATAAGGGAGATAAATATGCGTGCTTTAGGTATAGACCCCGGAACGGGAAGGTGCGGTTTCGGTATTGTAGATAAAAAAGGTAATTCAATATCTGCTGTGGATTATGGGGTAATAGAAACAACAAAAGAATATAATTTATCTGAAAGATTAAACATTATATTTACGGGAGTAAATGAATTAATAGAAATTTATAAGCCCGATGTTATGGGTATTGAAACACTATATTTTAATAAAAATATAACAACAGCGATTTCAGTTGCACAAGCACGCGGTGTAATACAATTGGCGGGGTTTCAAAAAAATATAAAAATTTTTGAATGCACTCCGCTTCAAGTAAAACAACAAGTGGTAGGATATGGCAGAGCAGAAAAAAAACAAGTAATAGAAATGATTATGCAAATAATGAATATAAAGAAAAAGATAAGCCCGGATGATGCTGCCGATGCACTTGCCATTGCATTGACAGCAATTTATCGTACTGAATATGAAAATATTTACGGGAGATTATAATATGATAGGGTATATAAAAGGGACTGTAACAACTTTTGAAAAGCAATCATGCTTTGTTGAGACATCAGGAATCGGTTATCGTATTTTTATTTCTGATATAGATAAAGAAAAACTCCGTGTAGGTGAAAATATAAAATTATATACGTACATGGCTGTTAGAGAAGACGCAATACAATTATATGGTTTTATTGAAAAAGAGAGTTATGATTTGTTTTTAATTCTTATATCGGTGTCGAAGATAGGACCTAAAGTTGCTATGGGGATATTGTCTGCAATAGATATAAATTCATTTTGCAATGCAATTCAAAAAAAATCTATTTCAGTTCTTACGAAGTTGCCCGGAATAGGTAAAAAAACAGCAGAAAGATTGGTACTTGAACTTAAAGATAAAATAGCAGTATCTAATGTGGAAAATGTAGAATCTGATACTGAGTCTTCAACTTCCGAAAAGGTATTGGAAAATGAAGCGGTGATGATTTTAAAATCATTGGGATATCAAGAATATGAGATTATGCCTGTTTTAAAAAGTATAAAAAAGGAATTTAAGGATCCTATGGAATTAGTTCGGGCGGTTTTGTTTGAAATGGGGAAAAAACATTCATGACAGAAAGGGTATCGGTTAAATGAATCAATTTATTAAAAGTGTACGTGATGATATTGATGAAAACAAAGACCGCATGGTAGAAGCTAATGAAATTTCGGGTGATAATTGGCAGCAAACTCTTCGTCCCAAGATATTTGAAGATTATATAGGACAATCTGAGTTAAAGCAAAATTTGAATATATATGTAAAAGCTGCAAAAAATCGTAAAGAAGCTCTTGATCACGTACTGTTATATGGGCCCCCGGGCTTAGGTAAAACAACTCTTGCAGGTATTATTGCTAATGAATTGGGTGTAAATTTCAGGGTTACAAGTGGACCGGCAATAGAACGACCTGGAGATTTAGCAGCATTATTGACAAATTTAAACGAGCATGATGTTTTATTTATTGATGAAATTCATCGTTTAAATAGAAGTGTTGAAGAAATATTGTATCCGGCGATGGAAGATTTTGCACTTGACATAATAATAGGTAAAGGTCCAGGTGCAAGATCCTATCATATGCCGATAGCTCCGTTTACTTTAATAGGAGCTACCACAAGAGCGGGATCATTGGCAGCACCGCTTAGAGATCGCTTCGGTATTATTTTTAGAATGAAATTTTATAATCCTCAGGAATTAAAACAAATAATTATAAGGTCTGCAAATATTTTACAAATTAAAATCGAGACTAAAGGTGCGGAAGAAATCGCTAAACGATCTAGAGGTACACCGCGTATAGCAAACAGATTGTTAAAAAGAGTTCGTGATTTTGCTCAAGTATTAGGTACAGGTGTAATAACCGAAGATATTGCTCAAAAAGCTTTATCGGCATTACATATAGATTGTTTGGGATTGGATGTTACGGATTTAGAAGTTATTCGTACTATTATAACTAAATTTGACGGTGGTCCGGTAGGTATAGATACTATAGCTGCATCGGTGAGTGAAGAAAAATCAACAATTGAAGATGTATATGAACCTTATTTAATGAAAATAGGATTTTTATCCAGAACACCAAGAGGACGTATTGCGACAAAAGCTGCATATAAACATCTTAATATTTCAATGGATGAAGATGAAAATTCGTCTGATTTATTTAATAAATTTTATGAGGACAATGAAAACAATTATGAATAGAAAGAATGTTGTTTTAGCAATGTGCATGGCAGGATTTTTTACAATAATACCTTCCGTAATATCTAATGTTTATGCAACAAATGTAAAGTATGAAAGAATAAATTTAAAAAAAAGAATATATACCGAAGTTAAATTCACAAATAAACCTTTAAAAAGGCATATTACTAAACATAAAAATAAGTCAGGAGCGTGGAAACGTCATTTAAAAAAGCAAGAAGAGTTTACTTATAGTATCAAACAGCAAATATTGTCTGCTAAAATGCGAAAAAAATGGAGAGAAGAAAATACTTCATATGAAACACAGATAAATTTAAATGATATAAAAAATAAATATACTAATAATAAAGTTGAGAAAAAACAAAAAAATAAAAGTGTCGATTTAGGTCTATCTGATTATAGATTAAATCAAGGTCCGGACGTAGAAGTCGGAATTATCTCGGGTGATCATGAAGTTCAAATTAACGCTATTGACAATTTTAAAATAATTGCTGACGGTAAATTGTTAAAAGAAGATTATAAAGGGAAATCTTTGTTGTTTTCAAGAGATAACAATAAAGTAAAATTGAACGGCAAACAAGTAGGCTCAACTATATATTTGAAATCAGACGGGGAAGCTCCTTTTTCAGTAAAGGGGAACAGGTATAGAGGTATAATGAAAGTAATTCCTGCCAGATGGAATTCAGGATTAACAATAATAAACATTTTACCTATGGAAAATTATTTAAGAGGTGTAATACCTAGAGAAATAATCCCATCATGGAAAATAGATGCAATTAAAGCACAAGCTGTTGCAGCAAGAACATATGCTATATTTCATAAAAACGGATATCGCTCTGCAGGGTACGATGTAACTGCAGATACAAGATCGCAAATGTATGGAGGATATTCAGCTGAAACGAATTCTACTGATAAGGCAATAAGAGAAACAGAAGGAGAAATTCTTACATATAACGGATCGCCTATAGATGCTGTTTTCAGTGCTAATGCGGGAGGGTATACGGAAAATAGTGAAAATGTTTGGGGTTCAAAAGTTCATTATCTTCGTGGGGTTCCTGAAGTACCATATTCAGTTATTGATACACCGTGGACAAAAGAATTTACATTTCAAACATTTTCAGACAGTTTAAATAAACACGGAATAAATATAGGTAAATTAAAAAATATAAAATTGTCAAAATTAAAAAAAGGTCCTATGTCGGTTAGTGACAGAGGTATATCCGGAAGAGTAAAATATATTGAAGTAGAAGGTGAAAAAGGCACAAAACGCATTACCGGTGAAAATATGCAAATTATCTTTGATTTAGATAGTACTCTTTTTGATTTAAATGTTAAAAATAAAGGTAAAAAAATAGAAATTATCGGATATGGAGATGGTCATGGTTTGGGACTCTCTCAGTGGGGAGCACAAGCAATGGCGGAAAAATATGGTGATGGGAAAAATTATTATAGAAGAATTTTGTCACATTATTTCACTGATACGAAAATAGAAAAAATATATTAATGGAGATTATATGAAACTTGAAAATTTTAATTATGAATTACCTGAATCATTAATTGCACAAGAACCTGTAGAGCCGAGAGATTCTTGTAAACTTATGGTACTTGATAAGGAAACCGGTCATTTGAGTCATCATGTGTTTACAGATATATTGGATGAAATAAAAGAGAATGACTTGATAGTTTTCAATAATACAAAAGTCATTCCGGCAAGATTGAACGGATATAGGAAACAAACGGGTGGAAAAGTTGAAGTTTTATTGTTAACTCCCAAAGGAAATGATGAATGGGAAGTTTTAGTAAATCCGGGACGCAAAGCACTTATAGGGCAAGAAATAATTTTTTCAGATAAATTTTACTGTGTCGTTTTAGATAAAACCGATTTTGGAGGGAGACGTGTAAAATTTTATTATGATGGAGATTTTGATTTATTGTTAGATGAAGTTGGAGAAATGCCTATACCTCCATATATTCATAAAAAACTTAAAAATAAAGAAGAATATCAAACAGTGTATGCTAAATATAAAGGTTCAGCCGCAGCACCGACAGCCGGACTGCATTTTACATCTGAATTGATTAATAAAATAAAAGAAAAAGGTGCTGAAATTTGTTTTGTTACATTGCATGTAGGATTAGGTACTTTTAGACCTGTTAACGAAGAAAATATAGAAGATCATGAAATGCACAAAGAATGGTATGTAATATCGGAACAAACCGCTGATGCGATTAATAAAGCAAAGAAGGAAGGACGACGAATTATAGCTGTAGGAACAACTTCTGTAAGAACTTTGGAATCTGCAGGACAAAGTGGAAAATTAAAAGCGGGAGCAAATTGGACAAATTTGTACATATATCCTGGATATAGTTGGAAAATCGTCGATGCTATAATTACAAATTTCCATTTACCGGAATCTACTTTGTTAATGATGATGGCTTCATTTGTGGGTACAGATAAAATTCTAAATGCATATAAAGAAGCTGTGGCTAAAAAATATAGATTTTTCAGTTTTGGAGATGCCATGTTTTTAAGGTGATTTTTTAAAAATAATTGACAATATATTTAAAATTATGTATACTTGATAAGTCATGGTACATAGTGCTTTGACGCAACCGCACGAGAAAAGGTTTCAAATCCATCAGGTACCTTAATCGGCGAGTATAGTTATAGAGGAGGTGCACAATGTACGCAATTATTAAAACCGGCGGAAAGCAGTATTGTGTTGAAGAAGGAAAACAAATTACAATCGAAAAGCTTCCGATTGCTGAAAACGGTGAAGTAGCTTTTGATCAGGTTCTTATGGTATCAGGTGATACAGTAAAAATCGGTCAGCCTTTCGTAGAAGGTGCTAAGGTTACAGCAAAAGTACTTGAACACGGAAAAGATAAGAAAATTAGAATTTTCAAATATAAAGCAAAATCTAATTACCGTCGTCGTCAAGGTCATCGTCAGCCTTTTACAAAAGTTCAGATTGAAAAGATTGAAGGATAATGATTATTGTTAAATTGTCTTATGGTAAAGAAAGTTTATTTTGTGATAAATTCTCTGTATCCGGTCATGCTGATGCATATTCAGATTCTTTAGGATATGACATAGTGTGTGCATCAGTATCCGCTATTGTGCTTACAACAGCATTGGGATTAAGAGATGTTTTAAAAATAAACGGGCAATTTGATTCTGACATCGGAATTTTAAAAGTTGATTTAAATAAAAAATCAACAAAAGAAAGTGAAATAATAATACAGACTATGTTAGAGGGATTGAGAGAAATAAGTCGTCAATACCCTGGAAGAATAAAGTTGATTGAAAGCAGGGGGGTGAATTGAATGTTATTGTTTGATCTTCAGTTATTCGCTCATAAGAAAGGTGTTTCCAGTACAAGAAACGGTCGTGATTCAAATGCACAGCGTTTAGGTACGAAGATGCATGATGGTCAGATTGCGAAATGTGGAAATATTATTGTTCGTCAGAGAGGAACCCATATTCATCCCGGTAAGAATGTTTCTATCGGAAAAGATGATACATTGTTTGCAACAGCAGCAGGAAGAGTATCTTTCGAACGTTTAGGAAGAAATAGAAGACAGGTAAGTGTATATCCTGTTACGGAATAAAAATAAAAAATTCACCTATTGATTTAAATCAATAGGTGAATTTTTTATTTAATTTGAAACTTTAACTTCAATTTCAAATAATCTTTTCCATGGAAATTTTGTTTTTATTATTTTGTTATTTAATTTAAGTTTTTTATTTGCAAAATCTTGCAATTCATTGGACATTTCTTTTTCGATATCATCAGTAATGAAATTTTTATTTTTAGAATTTTTTAAAATTAAAGATATTTTTTTTCGGACATTTGCTTGATAAGCCCAGTTATCAATATATTGCTCAGTGAGCATATTGTCATGTTCTTTTTTTGACATATATTGAGAAAGTACAGCTTGTGCAATAGAATACCCTACAGTATTACTTGCAGTATTCCATCCGTTATAGGCACTAATATCATATAATAAATTATTTTTCATAAGACTGTTCATTAAAGTGTTATCCGAACCGTTTGAAAAATATACATCTGCGATTGAAACCGGAATATTTTTTGATCTTATAAACTTAATTTTATCTACAAAATCATCTGTACTTGATTTGTTCATACCGAAGTTTATTGTTTCACTTGATTCTACAGTCGATTCAAGCGGTGTATTTACTGCTAAAACAAAGTCAGGTTTTTTATTTGAAACAATATTCCCGCCTATTGCAATAATATGATCCGATACAGTTTTTCCTATAGATTGATTTTCATATCTAGGTATAGTTTCTTCTCCGCGACCTAATGGATAGATTACGGCGAATGTGGGGTTAAGTTTATGTAAATCAACATGATATTTAGCTATTAAAAGTAATGCCAATTGATCTGCTCCGGGGAAAGAACCGTAGACTTTAGGAGATAAATTAGCAAATTCATTTTTTAAATAACGTGCTTCGAGTGTGGTTTGAGAATTTTTACTGTTATCATCATATCCTAAACAGTAATAAGCAAATATACCTTTTTTTGAGTTATTAATCATAATTCTGTTTATGGAATCATTTTTTTGTCTTCTTTTAAACCAATCTTGTATATATTCACTAGGAATTGATAGTTTTAATGATAAAAGATTGGAGATTTCAGTTTTTGTTGCAGTACCACTGTCGACTTTATCCTGTAAAATTGATAAATTATAAATTTTATTACCGTAATTTCCGTAGTAATACGGTTCTACATCATTATCTGATGCGTATGGGGTTCTCATTATTGTTCCGAATGCATAAATAGGGATATTAGGATATTCATTATGTAGTTCATTGATACGGTCGGCACGTAAATATAATTCTTGCATCGAATCATTATGCTTACGAGAGTCTACCAATCCGCCATAAATTAGTGTATCTGTAGATAATACACATGCATCTGCTGATGAAATATTGTTTTTTAACCAATTCCATATTTTATCCGGAGAGCCCTTGCGATTTCTTCCTGATAAATAAGATGTAGGTGGAGTTATTATAGTATATCCTGCTTTTTCTGCAGTAGAAACTGTATACGCAAGACTTACAGGCCGATCATCTTGTGGTATAAGTAATATTTTTTCAGCATATGAGCTAAAACCTATGCTAATTGTAAATGTCAGAAAAAATCCGAAAATAATTTTAGATAATTTCAAAATAAACCTCCTGATAAAATTGTTTAGTTATTAAGTATTATATCATGAAATAGTTAGATTTCTGTTTATAAATATTGAGGTTAATTAATCGAAATAAATTTAATTTTATATTACAATATTTATGTAAATTTAAGAAGTAAATTTAAAAATAATAAAAAGTGAGATTTTGAAAATCTCACTTTTTTATTATTCGAATTTACGTAAAAAAAGATTCATTGAAAGAAGTATACATAACAAAGTTACACCTGTATCTGCAAATACTGCAATCCACATATCAGCCATACCAATCAAACCCAAAATCATGACTGCAATTTTTATAAAAATTGCTATGAAAATATTTATTTTGGTAGTAGTTATTGTTTTTTCAGCTATTGATATTGAGGTTGAAATTGCGGAAACATTATTATTTAAAAATACTATATCTGAGGCTTCAATTGCAGCATCGGAACCGCTGCCCATTGCAGCACCTATATCAGCGGTTGCCAGTACAGGCGCATCATTTATTCCATCACCTACGAATAATGTTTTTGAATTGTTTGTAGTGTATTTTTTTAAGATTTTTATTTTGTCTAAAGGTAATAATTCGGAATAAAATTTTTTAATATTTAATTTTTTTGCAATATTTTTAGCGACAGCATTATTATCACCGGTAAGCATAATTATATCTATATTTTTTTTAGTTAATTTTTGTAATCCATTAAATGAATCTTTTTTCAATGCATCAGAAATTTTAATTTTACCTAAAAGCTTCTTGTTTATTGCAACATATATTATAGTTTCAAAATCATTTGAATAATTATTATTATCTATTGTTATACCGTTTTCATTTAAAAGTTTCTTATTTCCTATAATTATATCTTTATTACCTAATTTTGTAATTATACCTTTTCCTGATATTTCATTTATAGCAGAAAATTTTGGAATATATAATTTTTTATCTTCAGCAGCTTGAATTATTGATTTTGCAATAGGGTGTGTTGAGTGAGCCTCTGCACCCGCAACAAGTGCCAAAAGTTTATCTTCGTTTATATTTTGGTATGTTTCAATTTCTCTTATTTTAAAACTTCCTTCCGTTAATGTTCCGGTTTTATCCAAAAGTATAACATTTGTTTTATTTAGTATTTCAATAATATTTCCACTTTTAAAAAGAATTCCGTGTTTGGATGCTACTCCAAGTCCTGAAAAAAATGATAACGGTACGGAAATAACTAATGCACATGGGCAGCTTATAACTAAGAATGTTAAAGCTATATAAAGCGCATCTTTGTAGGAATTTGTTGTGAAAAAAGGTAAAAATATAATTAAAAAAATTGCAGCAAATACTACTATTGGAGTGTAAATTCTTGAAAATTTAGTTATAAATTTATCGATTGAAGGTTTGCCGGCCAATGCATTTTCGATAGAATCCAAAATACGTGAAACCATAGATTCGGATAATGTTTTTTCAACTTGAAGTTCAATGGTGGAGGATAAGTTTATTGTTCCGGAGTAAATAGAGTCACCTATAGTAACGCTTCTTGGAATGGATTCTCCGGTTAATAGCGATGTATCTATTTGTGTTTTACCTTTTGAAATAATTCCGTCAAGAGGGACTCTTTCTCCCGGTAAAATTCTTATTATGTCACCGATATCAACATCTTCAGGGGTTATTGTTTCAATAATTCCATTTTTTAGTTTATGAACTGTTTCAGGGCGTAAATCTATAGTTTCGGTTATTTGTTTTCTACTTTTTTCAATCGCAAAATGTTCAAGATATTCTCCGATTTTATAAAAAAGTATAACACCCGTTGCCTCCGGATATTCTGAAATTGCTAATGCACCTAGTGTTGCAATGGACATTAAGAGGTACTCGTTGAAAACATTTTTATTAATGATATTTTTTATTGCTTTCATCAAAATATCATGCCCTAATAAAAAGTAAGAAATTATTAATAATGAACTTGTAAGTAAATCCGAAAATTTAATTAAATCATAAAATCCTGATAATCCGATAACGTATAAGAAAAAACCTGTTGAATTTATAAATTTTGAATATTTGTCGGATTTTGATTTATTTTGCTCATTTTTATTGTAATTAATTTTTTTTACTATTTTTGTGCCGGGTTCTATTTTATTGCAAACATTTATAATTTCCGGTAATAATTTATCAGGGTTTTCTGCTGTAATTTTTAATTGTTTTGTGGAAAATGTTACAGTAGCAGAAAATACACCTTGCTGTTGATTTATATTTTTTTCTAATTTTATTGCACATGAAGGACAATTCAGTGTAGGTATTACATATAATTCAGTATTAAGTTTAGTGTTTTGTTTAGGTGGGAGAATATTAATATTTTCATTAAATGTTCTTGATATTTTTGTTATCTCGGGAATTAATAAATCAGGATTATTTTTAGATATAAGTCGTAATTCCTTTTTATTAAAACTTACAGATGCAAAAAATACAGAAGGGATTTTTCTTATTTTACCTTCCATCAATGCTGCACATTGTACGCAATCAAGGTTTTCTATATGATATAATCCGCGCTTATATTCTTTACCTAAGAAATCACATTTGCAGCTTTCGATTTCTTTGCCGCAATATTCGCAATCTTCCTCAATACAATGATCACAATGGCAGTTTTGTTGATGTCCTGTGAGGACATGAAGATTTTTGTCTATTATATGGCCGAAAGCTCTTCTTTCATCTTTAGAAATTTCAGCTTCATTTTCAAGTACGTGGTAAATTTCAATTTTTAAATTATTATCTTTTATATGATGATGTAAATTTTTATTGATTTTCATAAAATAAAACTCCTACATAGTAAATTCTAAATGCATTCTAGCATTGAATTTTTTTGTGGTAAATATGTAGGAGTTTAGAGTTTAATAAATCAAGTAACATGTAATAAAAACTTTAAAAAATCAAGTTTTTTTACCGATGAAGAAGTCCGGGGAGTGGGGGATAACTAAAATTGATTTTTCGTTTGTATAAGATACTCTACCTGCTTTTGTATTTGGTATTCTTTTTACATTTTTTATGAATGTGTAATCTACCGTAATTTTTCCGGAATCTTTTCCGCTGCTGTAAAATGCTGCAACAGAGGCCACTTTTTCCAATGTTTCAATCGGTACAATTTGCTTTTCGGTTTTAATAATTACATGAGAACCGGGTATTTGTTTAACATGTAGCCAAATGTCTTCGCTTGATGATTTTTTAAATGTTAAAATTTCGTTTTCTTTACTGTTTTTTCCAATAAAAATTTTAAATCCATCAATACAAAATTGTAAAAAATTGTGATTCAAAGTTTTATTTTTAAATAATTTTTTTTCTATGTTTTTCTTAGCTTTTATACCTAATGTTTCAAGTTCCTTACTTAAAGCATATAATTCTTCATTTGAAGTTATGAGTGTTGAATAATAATATATGTGATTTAAAGCATCAATATTTTCTTTGCAGTTTTCAACTTTTTCTTTTCCTATTTGTATACGTGTTTTCATTTTATTGTATTTTTTAAAATATAATTGGCTATTTGATGACAAAGATTTTTCTTTGTTAATTGGGATTTTGATTTTGTTTTGTTTTGCGTCAAAAATATTGTCTAAAATTATAAAATCTTCATATGGTGTTTTCTTATATGCATGAATTGCCAGTAAATTTCCCCATAATTTGTAAGTATTCATCTTGGATGTTTCTTTCAGCTCATCTTCTATTTTTAATAATTTTCTTTTTTCTTTTTTTATCAGTGAATGGATTTCTTTTTGTAAAGACAAAGAAATATTGTTGCTATTATTTTTATGATTTTGTAAGTAATATAATATAGCATCATTTACAGATAATTTTAAAGGTGTTTTATCACTATTATTTAACTCTAAAGGTGAAAGTAAGTATTGATTGGATGTATTATATAAATTGATTGCAGATACTTGTTTTATAGTATTTTTAAAATTACATATTACATCGACTATGAATTCTATATCTTTGATATTTAACGTACTTGATTCTTTAGTAAGCATAAAACTATGATTTTTAAATATTTCTTGCAATAATAACTCACTGAATCCGTTAAAAAGAGTAAAAATAAGTTCTTTTAAGGCATTAGATGTGTTTTTGTTGTAAGTTAATATGTCAAGTAATTCGGATTTTGAAAATTGAGTAAAATCCATTCTGTTTTGACTTCCGGGGAGAATATATTTTTCTTTAGGCGAAATAATGCGATCTTTTTTGTTTCCTTTTAAGCACGCATCTAAAATTAAATTGTTTTCAGTTAAGATTATATTCGGTGCAGAGGGGATAAGTTCAATATATAAGTTTTTTACCTTGATTTCTCCGGCAGTTTCAATTCTTGAAAAATTAATTTGTATGACTCTGTCCAAGTTAATTTGTTTTATATCTGTAATTTTACTTCCTTCCAAGTGTTTTCTAAGTGACATGCAAAAGTTTTGTGCAGGCGTATAATTTAAGTTTTTATTTTCATCGTTAATATATATAAGCGGTGGATTATAACTTGAAATTATTAATTTTGCGGGAGATGAAGAAGGTTTAAAAATTTCCAAAACCATTGTACGGTTATTTATTTGATGAATTTTTCGTACTTGGCCATATATAAGTTCTTTTTTTAGTTCTTTTGTAAGAATGTATATAATTGAACTGTCCAGTTGCATATAGATTCCTCTTTCATTTTTATCATTTGTTTTATAGTATAGCAGACAAATTTGAAATATGTGAAAGTTATTTAATACAATATATACTCGACAGTTTTTACAAAAATCGTTTATAATATTTGTATTGTTAATTTAAATATTTGCACGAAATATGGTGATTTTAATGTATTTTTCAAAATGGCAAGCTTGCGGTAATGATTTTATTATTTTCAATTCATTTAAGAATAAATTTATTTTTTCTTCTGAATTTGTAAAAAAATTATGTAACAGAAATTTCGGTATAGGAGCGGATGGTATTATTTATGTTCTTCCTTCGTTAGATGCTGATTTTAAAATGCGTATTTTTAATAGCGATGGAAGTGAAGCCGAGATGTGCGGTAATGGAATTCGTTGTTTTGCCAAGTTCGTAGTTAATCAAAAACTGATAAATAAATCTTCATTTTCAGTTGAAACAGGAGCCGGAATTTTATTTCCTGAAATTTTAAAAAACGGGAATGTTTGTGTAGATATGGGAATTCCGAATTTGAATTCTGATGATATTCCTGTAAAAGGATTTTCTAAAAAGGTAGTAATTGATGAATTGTTAAATATTTCTCATGAAAATACGGCATATAGAATTAATTGCGTGTCTATGGGAAATCCTCATTGTGTTATTTTTACTGATAAAATTGACAGTATTAATATTGAAGCTGATGGAAGTATTATTGAAAATCATAAACAGTTTCCCAAAAAAACTAATGTTGAATTTGTACAGAAAATCTCAGATTCAATTTTAAGAATGAAGGTTTGGGAAAGAGGTGCCGGTATTACTTTGGCTTGTGGAACAGGTAGTTGTGCCGCTGTAGTTGCTGCAACATTAAATAATTTAGTAAACAATAAAGCTGATGTTATTTTAGATGGCGGTAAATTAAATATTTTTTGGGATAAAGATAAGACTAATCATGTGTTTATGACGGGTCCGGCTGAAAAAGTTTTTGATGGAAATATAGAGGTTGATTATGAACAGCATGACGGGATACGGTAAAGGGCAGGTAAATTCCGATTTAGGAGAATTGTTAATTGAAATTAAGACTGTAAATAGTCGTTACTTGGAGTTTAATTTTAAATCCGACGGTATATCTCCTCTTTTAGAAGAATTAATAAAAAGAGAATTGAAAAAAGTTTTATATAGAGGGAAAGTTTCAGTCAGAATAAAATTCATTTCTGACAATTCAAAAAATATAAAATTGTCTGTTAATGAAGCTTTGTTGAATTCTTACATAGAAATTTTTAACGATATAAAAAGGAATAAGCTTAAATCGAATGAATTTGTAAATATTTCAGAATTGTTGAAAGTTCCGGAACCGTGGATTGAGGTAACTTTCGATAAAACTGATGAAGAAAAATTGCAAATTATGGTAAAAGATGCACTGAGTCAAGCAATACCTTTACTTTTGGAGATGCGTAAAGTTGAAGGTTGTAATTTGAAAAATGATTTATTAAAAAGAGTTGAATTTATAAAGAAGAAATTATCTTACATAAAGGAACGTCAATATTCATTAAATGATCAATATAGGGAAAAGTTGCGAACGAAAATAAATGAATTTATAGAAGAAAATTCTTTTAAAGCAGACGAAAACCGTATATTGCAAGAAGTAGTAATATATTCGGATAAAACTGATTACACTGAGGAAGTTACTAGGTTTGAAAGTCATATTATTCAACTTTTAGAATCTTTAGATAATAAAGGGCCTTTAGGAAGACAATTGGATTTTTTAATTCAAGAAATAAATAGAGAGATTAATACTATTGCATCTAAGACGGATCAAATTGATGTAACGAATTGTGTTATAATAATCAAAACGGAATTGGAGAAAATAAGAGAGCAAATCCAAAATATAGAATAAGGAGATTTTTATGGATTTTTCATTAATAAATATAGGATTTGGAAATATGGCATCTACATCTAGGATAATAGCAATAATAAGTCCTGAGTCCGCACCCGTAAAGCGTATGATACAGGAAGCCAGAGATAAAGGCTCTCTCATAGATGCAACATATGGACGTAAAACGAGAGCTGTTTTGGTTATGGACAGCAACCAAATTATTTTATCTGCAGTTCAACCGGAAACGATTTCTCATAGAGCAATAAATAAAGAGGTTATTTCTGCAGATTTGGCGGATGAGGATTAATTTTATGAATAATAAAAAAGATGAGGGAATACTTCTTGTAGTTTCCGGACCGTCAGGAGCAGGTAAGGGAACTATTTGTGATGAAATTCGTAAAATGAATCCTGATTTGTTTTATTCTGTTTCGATGACCACAAGAAGTCCGAGAAAAAATGAAAAAGATGGAATAAATTACTATTTCAGAAGTGTTGAAGAGTTTGAAAAATTAATAAAAGAAGATGCTTTTCTTGAATATGCAAGAGTTTATGATAATTATTATGGAACTTTGAAACAAAATACTTTTGATTTACTCAAACAAGGAAAGTCTATACTTTTAGAAATAGATATTCAAGGTGCTATGCAAGTTAAAGAAAGATATCCGAAGGGGGTTTTTATATATATAGTGCCTCCGTCATTGGAAATTTTATCTGAAAGAATACATAAGCGAGGAACAGATAGTGAAGAGTCAATTCGAAAGCGCTTGTCTCAGATAACTAAAGAATTATCGCTAGCTCACAAGTATGATTACATAGTTGTTAATGAAGTATTGAAAGATGCTGTTTATAAAACTCAAGCGATATTGGACGCTGAAAAATGTAAGCTTTCGAGAAATGAATGCAGAGTAGAGACTATTTTTAAACAATATATTACTAAGGAGGTATCTTTAAAATGATGTCATTTCCTTCAATTGATGAATTAGTTAAAATTGTTGATACTAAATATACATTAGTTACTTTGGTGGCTATGCGTGCAAGAGAGTTGACAGATAATGAGGCTCAGTTAATAAGAGAAAAAAATAAAAAAGCAGTTACTATAGCACTTGAAGAAATTTATGAAAATAAAGTTGAACCAAAGAAAATCGGAAATATTTAAATATGAATTTTAAGAATAAAAATATAATTGTAGGTATATGTGGAGGTATAGCATCTTATAAAACTGCCGATTTAGTAAGTAAGTTGCGCCAAAAAGGTGCAAATGTTAAATGTATTATGACATCTCATGCACAAGAATTTGTTAAACCTGTAGTGTTCGGTGAATTAAGTGGAAATCAAGTTTTTACCGATATGTTCGGAGAAATAAAAGAATGGGATGTTGAGCATATATCTTTGGCAATGTGGGCAGATATTTTTGTTATTGCACCTGCTACAGCGAATATTTTAGGAAAATGTTCCAATGGAATTGCCGATGATATGCTTTCTACTACATTGATTGCGACTAAGAAGCCTGTTTTATTTGTACCTTCAATGAATAGCAATATGTTTGAAAATCAAATAGTTCAGGAGAATATAGCAAAATTAAAAAGTTACGGTTATTACATGCTTGAACCTGATATTGGTCACTTGGCTTGTAATGTGACAGGTAAGGGACGTTTTCCCAAGACGGAAAAAATTATTGAGAACATAGATAAAATACTTAGCGGGAAAAAATTACTTTCAGGCAAGAAGGTGGTTGTGACTGCAGGTGGTACTAAAGAAGAATTCGATCCTGTAAGATATATAGGAAACTATTCTTCAGGACTTATGGGCTATTCTATAGCAAAAGCTGCAGCGAAAGAAGATGCTGAAGTTATACTTATTTCTACCGAAAATTTTGAAGAAATTTATGAGAATCTGAAAATAAAAAAAGTTAAAACTGCAAATGAAATGCGGAGTGCTTCATTAACGTTATATGATGAAGCGGATGTATTTATTATGGCAGCGGCAGTTGCGGATTATCGGCCTGAGAAAAAGTTTACAAAAAAAGTAAAAAAAGAAAACATTGAGAATTTGTGTATAAATCTTGTTAAAAACCCCGATATTTTAATGGAGTTGGGGAAAAATAAGAAAACACAGTTTTTAGTAGGATTTGCAGCGGAAACAAATAATCTTATAGAAAACGGATTAAAAAAATTGAAAAATAAAAATTTAGATATGCTTATTGCAAATGATGTAACTCAATCAGGAGCCGGATTTGAATCTAAAACTAATATTGTTTCCGTAATTTATAAAGACGGAAAAATAGATTCTTATCCAAAGATGTCTAAAATTGAATTGGGAGAAATCTTAATAAATAAAATAAGTTCAGCTTTAGAATAATGCATAGATTTAAATTATCGGGAAATATATATAATAAATTTAGTTGACGTTATAAAAAAATTATGCTAGCATAAAGCTATGCCCAAATAGGGCTATTAGTTATTTGTAGGAGGAATTTCCATGAAAGGTACAGTTAAGTGGTTCAGCGCAGAAAAAGGCTATGGTTTTATTGAAAGAGAAGAAGGCGGCGATGTTTTCGTACATTTTTCTGCTATTCAGACTGAAGGCTTCAAGACGCTGACTGAAGGTCAGAAGGTTGAATTCGATATTATCGAAGGTGCTAGAGGACCGCAGGCTGCTAATGTAGTCATTCTTTGATCACTTACTGAGCGATACAGCGTAGGTTTTTGAATCAGGAATTACTGAAAAAAGACTTGGATTTAAAGTTCAAATTTTGTATTTGTAATTTATCCGGGTCTTTTTTATTTTGAATTGTTTAATAGTTTATTATATAATATATATAGTAGATACATTCTTTGTAGTGTAATAAGGAGGACTATCATGGAATTAAAAATAAGAGGAAAGAATCTTGAAGTCACAAAAGCATTACATAGTTACGTTGAAAAACATACAGGTAAAATTCAAAGATATTTTGATAAACCTATAAAAATGAATGTATTGATGCGTATTTCCAATAAAACTAACACATGTGAAGTTACAGTTTTTGTTGAAGGCGTGATTTTACGTGGTGTAGAAAAATCTGATGATATGTATAAATCAATTGATTTAGTTTTTGATAAAGTTGAAAGACAAATACATAAATATAAAACCAGATTGGCAAGACGCTATAGAGAAGAAAATGTTTTCAGTAAGAAATTCAGAGAAGAAAAAGAAACTTTCGGTGAAGAAGAATTTGAAATTGTAAAAACAAAAAAGTTTAACATAAATCCGCTGTCGCCGGAGGAAGCAATTCTACAAATGAATTTGGTAGGGCATGATTTCTTTATGTTCTTTAACTCTGAAACTTCAGATATAGCGGTAGTTTATAAAAGAAATGACGGAAAATACGGATTGATAGAAATGAAAAGATAGTAAATAAAATACCCTCTTTACTGGATAGTCTGAAGTGTACCCCAAAAACTGGACACAAATATTAAATTTTTACATCATGGATGCTAACCTATAAGTTATAGGTGGCATCCATTTTGTTTTCTTTTGAAT
>QWBY01002421.1_pt1 | contig 17575 bp, 10 predicted proteins | sample 1972471 | NCBI WGS metagenome assembly QWBY01 (sample SAMN09866722, study PRJNA288562) | Human gut metagenome isolate term6_stool, whole genome shotgun sequencing... | reverse complement strand
GCATTGGTCATCATCAGCTTGGGCGGATATTCGTCTATGGTGAATTTTTCCAGTTGTATGGCCAAAGGCAATTCGTGCACTTGGTTGTTTGCGTCGAGTGCGCGCCATTCTGGTGTGCCTACCTCACAATACATTTTCAATCGTTGCATGTCCGCGCTACCCAATGTGCCACCTGTGAGCACTATGAACAGACCCGCATGGCTCATCAACGAGGGTGCGCGCCGCCATGAAAAGTCAAACAGTCGCATAGTTGTTACCTCGCCCACGATGAGCGTCATCCAAGCATATACCAAGACAAATGGCCAAAATGCGAGCATGCGTGTTATGCCGATAGCATCTGATGGTGCCTGCTCCTCGGGCACTTGCTTGGTGAGTCCCATCACCGCGGTGAGCAGTGCGGCAACGGCGATGGCGGGGACGGCGGCACTCGTGGTGGTCATAAATCGAAAAAAATATACGTGCCTACGCGCGCTCCATATCGCTATAAGCGTGGCTATAAGCGCAGCAAGCGTGATGATGTTGGCTGGCCAAGCAAACACTTGCCACTCCAACGGGCCAATGGTCAACTGCAAAAGCAAGCCCGTGGCAAGCAATCCTGCAACGATGACGGTGCCCTCTCTCAGAGTATAAGGTTTATTCCACATGAATAGATCGGATTTGACAAAGCCGCTTTCCATCTTTGCCATCATGGTTTGGTGTAGGTGGCGAGGGTGGTAGCGGCTTGGTCTTTATCGCACGCGAACCTTTATAATAAAGTGTGCGTGCATCTCTCTTACATTGGTTTCATTTCAAAACGCTTGTTGTGGCGCGCTTGTTCTATCCATCGCGGCACCACTTGGTCTATGAACTGTCGCTTTTGCGCTCTCAGTTTTGGCATGTCAAGCCCCACATATCGAGCAGCTTTTGCACGTGTGGAGATGTCGGGCAGTGGTATGGGCTTGGTATATCCGTGGCGTGCCACCACGCGAGCTATCTGTAGGCGAGCGTCTTTGGCGTATGTCATGGCGTCGGCCAATAGGCGCATCACTTCTTGTGGCGCATGGAATGCGGATCCATGCCCAGCCATTGCATAGTCCCACCGCCATTGGCTCTTGCGTATATCATCGAGCACTTTGACCATCTCGCTCTCTGTGGCACCTTTGTCCCATGCGAATTTGGCCTCTATGTGCGCGTAGGCCAACTCCTTGTCCAACTTGCCGCAAAAGTCGTACACCTTCTTTTGACGGTCGTATACGTTCTGCCTCAGTGTCTCGGCATCTTGTCTATGGCAGGTTTGGCAGGTACGGTCGATATTGGCTAATGGGCTGGTGATGTGATGATCGGTATATTTCACACCACCCTCAGAGCGGTAAGGCATGTGACAATCGGCGCACGATACGCCGCGCTGTCCATGTATGCCCTGTTTGTAGATCTCATAACCGGGATGCTGTGCTTTCAGTATGCGCGCTTTGGAGAGTGGGTGTATGTAGTCGTAGAACCCGATACTATCATAAAACGCCTCGGCATCCTCACACGTCAGGCCCTTGTCTTGTGGGAAGCGCAGGTAGTTATGGTTGTCTTTTTCAAAATAGTACTCTGTGTGGCACTGTGCGCATACCAAGCTTCTCATCTCTTGGTGTGAAGCTTTGCGTGCGTTCTTGCCAGCGTTGGCCCATGCTTCATAGAGGGCTGGGCGGGCCGGGCGAATATCCATAGTGCGAGCGTCATGGCAGTCAGAGCATCCAACGGTGTTCATGACCTCGGCTCCGTAGTCGCTCCATTGGCCGGCGTAGAATGTGCCCACACCTTTCTCGCGCATCAGCCGTGGCACGTCAGGTCCTTTGCACGTCCAGCAGGTGGCGGGTTGCAGGTCGGTGGCTCCATTGATGCCCGGACTGCCAGTGCGTAGTATCTTGCGCAGGTCGTCGAGACAATGGCGGTGACCCCGTGGCGTATTATATTCGCGCGAGAAGGCGTAGCCGTCCCAAATGACGACAAGCTCTGGATGCGCTTCGAGCACGTCCTCTTCTTGAGAACCGTTGTATAGGCTTTTGAAAGTGGTGTCTTCGGTCATTGCCCACGTCTCATATTCACGCGGGAAGTCCTTGGCAAACTTCTCGTTTTGTGCCACGATAGAGTCGGTCATGGGTGTGCGGCGGTTGTTGAACACGCTTGCTACCTCTGCCCTGCGCTCCAAAAGCGATGAGCATATCAGCCCAAGGATGAAGACCACGGTCATGGCACAGAAAAAGAGTAGCCATCCTTGCCATTTTTTCAATTGTTTTTCCATGATGTATGTCGTTTATGTTTTTCTCGTTTACATGCCTTTGGGGCTACGCAGGTTAGGCGCAGCCTCATGGCCAGTGAGCTTTTGTAGCCATTGCGGCACTGGGCTGGCGGGCAATGGTTCCACGTACTCCGCGCCCGGTGTGGCTGATAAAGAGTTCATGCCACCATGTGGCACGTCTCGGTGACAGTCCCAGCAGGCTTGGCCTTCGCCACGCTTAGCCAACATGTAGTTGATGCGCCCAGTCTTAACAAACTCTTGGTTGAGCTGGCTATGGCAGCGTATACAGTTGTCCATGATGACGGTGGCAGAGGGAGTTTCGGCTTCGATGGTTTGGCTCTCGCTATGCGTCACGAAGTAGGCCACGTGCTTCATGCCGTCTACGCCTTTGAACATATAGTGCGACAAGATGTTGTCGTTAGGCACGTGGCAGTCGTTGCACGTGGCGTCACGCCCATGAGACGAATGGCTCCATGTGGCGTAATAGGGCGACATGATGTGACAGTTGATACATGCCGCAGGGTCGTCTCCAGCTATATAGGTATGCATTCGGAGCAGATACATGAACAAAAGCACTAACCCTACGATGATGCCTGTGACAGCGACAAGTGCCACTTTCTGCCTGTAGGTAAAAGAACTCGTTAGTCGTTTCCAACTGTTCGAGAACCATGCTTTTAGCTTCTGGATGTACATAGGCTTGTAGTTAGCGATATTGCAAATATACAAAGAAAAACAATAATCAATGTCAATATTTCAGAAAAAATATCCTCATTAATGAGGAATATTCATAATGTGTGGTATGAAAGACATATTGGTGCATGTTTGACGATTAGCGAAGGTAATGACAATTTATGGTAAGCGTGTGTGGTTGGACTAACAATCAAACGTTATCATGATTATTGAAAAAAACTGACAATAGGGCTTTTAAAAATCGTTTATTTCCAAATGGATGACATCTTGCACGCAAATACGCCCAAAATGAGAGTTTTCAGTATCGCTTTATATATCAGAATGTTGCAGGTTTAAAATTGCTATTGCCTCTAAAAAGTTTTCTGACAGTTTTGCCATTAAGCCTTATTCATGATGTGAATAGGTGCTAATGGTAACGTGAAAGCGTTTGAAACGCGTTGCGATGAGGTGCTAAACAACTTGCGAATGAGTGCTATTCGCGATGCGTCGATAAAAAAATGATTGGGAAAATCAATTTTTTTCTTCCTAAAATGCTATTTTAGTCGCTAAATCAATTGTTCTAACACCCCCTGTTTTTGTGATTTTATTTTGACATCGTTGACCGCTTAAAAGCATTGATATGCCACACGTTTGCTATCGCCACATGCAGGTAACGGCCTGTGCACGGCTCAACCTCGTGGCCCAATTACCTGTTGTTTGTATATAAATCACATCATTGCGCCCAATAATTGGCTGTTTAGCGAATTTGTTTTACCTTTGTAATATGCCAATCTTTAGCGTATATACGAAGCGTGTAAGCATCATAGTCATTGTCATAATGATGATGGTAGGTGTAAACGTCAAGGCGGCGTTTGTGGATAACTACAACGTGTCTCAACTTGGCATGGGCAATGGATAGCCAACGTGGCAGCATATAAACCTCGTTTATCGCTATCAACAGCAGCAAGCATCGACCGATATAATACTTGGTGCTGACCACAAGGTAATCTCTGGATGGGGAGCAGACTCTGTATGGAGCTTCGACTCTATTGCGTTCCCTATACAACAAGTTAGCAGAATGTAAAAAAACAAGAGCTATTTTTGCGTCTTTTGAAATGCTCTTTGTAGATCGCTAAAATGAGAATTATGGCTGTCTGTTTCTTCTTTTCTGTCTCATGTTTATTGCGTCGTTTTGTGATTGATACTCGTTCGCATTCTGATTTAGCCTTAAACGCAGGTTGTTTGGGTTTCAATCGAGACGTGTTTAAGGTGTAATCGTGCGGCGATTGATGCTCAAAGGCACGCACTCAAGAAAACTTATGAGATGTGAAAAATAAAAAAACACCCTAAGATGTTGGTTGATAGGCGAATATGAAAAGTGCTCAAAATTGGCGTATTTGCGAGCAAATGCCTTGCCGTTTGCAAATACGCCAATAATGAGCGTGTCTTTGTGAATTTTTTTCAAAGGCTTTTTATGACTTAAAAGCCTTTGGGTAGTCTCAAAGAATGAACCGTATTAATAATCTGTGTTGTTCGGGTCGAAGTTGGTCCAACCGTTCAACCAGTTGTCGCCCACGTTGAAAGCGCCAATGTAAGGCACTTGCGTGAAGAAACTATCAAGGTTTGTAAACATGGCGGCTGTGAGCAGCGCGCTACCCGATGTGGGCATATAGCCATTGGCTTGCATGCCGAGGTCATTGATGTTGGGTAGCACCTTGTTGCCACTCTGCTTGACAAACCATGTGCTGGAGAAGCTCTTTTTGCTCTCGTCGTAGATGGGTTTGCTCTTTTCATTATAACCCGTCACGAGCACATCTTTCTTGCCTTTGTTGTCGTCCACGCCTGTGAGGTCCATGCCTGCAAACCATACGTTGTTCACGTGCAGGTCGCCTTTGGTGGCGGCCCCTTGCGTGTCACCCTTCTGATTGTCGAGGATGATGCCTACAGGATAGCCCAATGCCACGGAGTTGTAGCAGTTGAGGCGTGAGTTGCGGCGTATCTGCATGGCGCTTTGGAACAATCCAAGGGCTGCGCCATTCATAGGATTCATATTGCCACCAGTGATGTAATTCTGTGTGTTTTGAAATTGGTTGTCCAATTTGGGGCCTACGAAAGTGATGTTGGAGAATGTGGCTTTGGTGTAGGGAGACACGGCTCCGCCACCAGCCTCGTTGTCGCTCTCAAAACCGTTGCTCAAGGAAGTGTCGGCGATTTTGGAGTCTCTTACGACTAATCCGAATTGCACTTTGCCAGAATAGCCGTTGTCTGTGTCAAAGTCGTCATCCCAACCGTGGTAGGCTATGAGATACTTGGCGTTGACCATACCGCCAAACCACTCGTAGGAATCGTCGTTGCTGTATGACACTTGGATGTGATCTAATTTGGTTCCTGAACCTACAGAGCCCAATGTGAGGCCATTTATTTCTTTGTCTTTCATAAATGGGTAGCCTGCGAACTCTATGCGCACGTAACTCAACACGCCAGAGTTGTCGGTGTTGTCATTGCCACCGTGCTTGGTGCGGGGTCCGCCTTCAATCTGCATTTCCTTTTGGTTGTTCTGCGCTTTGCCGCAGAGAATGATACCGCCCCAGTCGCCGGGCTTGCGGTTTCCTTTGGCTTGGGCAGATGTAAACACGATTGGCGCTGATGCGGTACCTTGGGCAAACAGCTTGCCGCCACGCTCCACGATGAGGGCAGCCTTGCTGGCTTTGTCACCCTTGATGACGGTACCCGGTTCTATGGTTAGCTCAGCGCCATCGGCTACGTATACCCATCCTTTAAGCATATAGGTGCCTTTTTTCAGTGTTTGCTTGCCGGTGAATACAAATTCGTCATTACCATTGCCAATCTCTCGGCCCGCGGCATCCTCCTTGCCGTTGTTAAACAGGATACCAGTGCATGCCTTCAGGCCGCCGTCAGTGGTCCAAGTGTAGCCTGTGTTAACCTCAGGTTTTACTTTTTCGTTTTCGTCAGAGCTGCAAGAGGCAAAGCCTGTTGCCAGCGTTAGGACGCATAAGCATCCGTACATCATGTTCTTGTTCATAAAAGTTTGATGTTTGTTAAACATGTAAAAGAATATATTTTCTAAATTGTATAGTCGTTTTCGATTTATAATTTATACATCACGGATAGGCCGATGTTGCGTCCGGGGCGATATTGCCGCACGATCTCGTCTACCTTTTTGTTCTCGCCACTTGGCATTTTCACTTCGGCGAACTGTTTGAAGTTTACTTTTTCAGTAAGCAAGTCACGTATATTTAATTTTATTTCCCAATGTTTCCCAAATTTTTTGGAGGCAGAAATGTCTATCACATTGCGTGGCATCTCGTATGAGTCAGGTATACGTGCGTTGTCGTCTCCGGCCGATCCGCTTGAACCTTCAGAGCGTCCCACGCCGATGATGCGTTTTCCTATGCGATTGTAGAGCAGTGCTATGTTGAGTTTGAAAGGCTCGTTGCGATAAAAAACACCCGTGTTGATGAGGTAAGGCGACTGTCCCTGCATGGGCCGGTCGTGCTCCATGGAGCCGGCTGGAAAGGTCACACTGCTGTGGATGAGAGCGCCGTTGAACGACCAGCTGAAATTGGTCAATCCGATAAACGACAAATCCTTGCGTATATCCAATTCCAATCCGTAATTGTTTGCGCTCTGGGCGTTTTTGTAAGAGTAGATAAGGTCTGTGCCACCAGCCACCGTGTATGTCCACTCGATGGGCGAATCGAAATGTTTGTAGAATGCGGCCAATGAAATTTGCTCACCTCGCGATGGGTAGAACTCATATCGCAAGTCCAGGTTGTCCACCCTGCAAGTGTTTAGCTCGGTATTACCCTGCACGTTAGAGGCCAAGTCGAAGTCGTAGAATACCGATGAGGATATCTCGCGAAACTCGGGCCTGTTGATGGTGCGGCCGTAGCTGGCGCGTAGCTGATGTTGGTCGTTGAATTTGTAAGTGGCGTTGACTGATGGAAAGAGGTCGTCGTTGCGGTAATGCCTTGACGACTCGCTTCGCTCTATGTCGCGCATGTTGGAGATGAGCTCCATGTCGTTATGTTCAAAGCGGACACCGGCCAGGACGCTCAGTTTGCCAAAGGGGAGGAATGCGGTGAGATATCCTGCGCCGAGTGTGTTGTGTCCGCTGTAATTGTTTCGCCAGCGCACTTGCTCCAAGACGTCCAAGCCTCCGTCGCCCAAATAGGTCTTGTTGGATAGCAGCATGGGCACGTCCATCTGTCTAAATCCGTCGGGCAGGTGGTTGTTTGCGGCATCCCAGTTGTAGATAAACTCGCGTGCTTGGTACTTGCGTGTGCGATATTCGCCGTAGGCCCCGTATTTAAAGTTGGGCTTCCAATCTCCAAATTTGAGGTCTATCTTGTCATTGACATTGGCCGAGACGATATGTTCGTCAAGCTGTGTCCACTCGCACGATATGTCATTGCCTGTGGTGAGGGCTATTTGACCGCTGTTGATAGCGTCGTCTACGAGATAGCGTCTGCGATCGGGGAGGTTTCTGTTAGCGTATGCATAACCCACACTCCAGTCTAAAAGATTGTTCTTGAAGGTGTGTTTACCCGTTAATTGGCCATTGTATACGGCTCGGCTACGATAGTAATACTCGGCTGAGTTTTCCAGATTGGCTTGGGCCGAGACGCCCTCGCGCCAAGTGTATCGCTGGTTGGTGAGGTAATTGAAAATATTTTTCAGTTGAAATTTATGGTTGCCAGACGGTGAGAAGAATGTCAGATTGAGCATGCTGCCGAGTCGACGGTTATTATTGTACTGGTTATCGGTGGAGTGGCGCAAGTAGTTGCTGTGGTCGTTGGCCACATCGTACACACCGAAGAGATTGTTTTTCATCTCGTCGTAGGTACGATATTCGTTGGAGTAGTTTGCCGCGGCGATAAGTCCCAATCTGTAGTCTGCTATCTTCCAGCGATAGCTGCCGTTCATGCCGAGTTTTAAATCTCCGTACACTTTTTGATCTTTCACTATCCAGTCATTATTAAATCCACCTGTGAGCAATGAGTTACCAATGGATGAGAGAGCTGTGGTTGACTTGTTGAAAGAAGAGAAATTGCCCAATGAGGCGTCGTTCCAATTGCCTCCTATGGTGAGGGCCAATGAGTTGGAGGCGGGAATTTCCTTAGTGTTGATGATGATAAAGCCGCCAGTATAATCAGCGGGATAGTCGGCGGAAGGCGTCTTTACGATAGTAAGATTGTCAATTTGCTGACTTGGAATGATGTCGAAAGAGAACGCGCGACTGTCAGCTTCGCTGCTCGGCACGGCGCCACCGTTCATCCAGACATTGTTGTAGCGTTGTGAAAGCCCTCGCACCATGACAAACTTGTCGTCTATAAGGCTCACTCCCGGTACTCGCCTGATGACCTCGCCGGCATTGGAATCTTGTGTTTTTTCTATTTCTTGGGCCGACACATTGCTCAGTATGACATCGCTGTTTTTTACCTGTTGCACCGCCGCTGTCTCAGTGTTTTTGCGCTCCAGTGCCACGATGGATACCTCCCCTAACTGCTTTTCGTCGGGCTCCATGCGTATTTTTAAACCTTCTTCTGTAGCAATAGGTTTGCCCGGGACATGTTCCAAAGTAAAACTTTTGTACCCCACATAGGTCACAGTGAGTGTATATTGCTTACTGGGCTGTAGCCCGTCTATCTTAAACTTGCCGTCTACATCTGTTATAGCTTTGTAGTCTGTGCCTTTCACGCTGACCATGGCACCTATCAGCGGTTCGTCATTTTTGGCATCTGTGACTGTGCCCACTATTGTTTGGGCCAAGCCCTGAATTGCAGCGATCAGCAGCATGGCCGCAATCGCTATTCCCCTTTTGCAATTTTTCATTGTCTTCTATTATCTATTATGTGATGCAAAGTTACTTGTGGGATGTTACATAGAGGTTACACGGTTTTGACGATATGTTCACAAGACGTTTACATCATTGATACAAAGTGGTTTCAATCATGTTAAGACAGTGCCACTATCGTGTGTAAGCAGATGTAAAGGCCCCATCGTTAACATCAACGCTAACGGTGGGGCCAATCACCTATGAAAAATATTAAAGACTATATTTTGTATGCAAGTGTATATCTATTATTATTTATGTCTTCGCGTAACCTCGTGCAACACTTTGCCATGCTTGTCTATCATGCGTAAAACGAGTGCGTCTTTGGAGGCGGACACAATGGAGAACCCAGGCTCTCCACTGCAAAACACCGTTCCCTTCACGGCTTTCACGTAGGGTCTGGAAAGTGAGGCGGAGCTGTTGATGATATAGTCTATGTTGGAGTCTTGGTGCCTGATGTGCTGAAAATTGTGAATGTGTCCACAGAGATACATGTCTACATTGTGGCGTTTCAATATTGTGTTCACATGGCTCTGCATGTCCAACCGCTCGCTTTTGCTCTTTCCTGTGGCGGCGTATATGGGATGATGGCCCATCACGATGACCCAATCTTCACGCTCAACGGTTAGTACAGAGTCGAGCCATTGCATTTGCCGGTTGCAGTCTTGTAAGCTGGCGTCGGGATATTTTAGATAGGCATTGCGATATTTTGAGATTATCGGCGTGGTGTCTATCCATACCAATCGTAGAGTCATGCCATGATTTTCGAACACCTTTGTGTAGTATCGAGCGGGCATCATCCAGCGTCTACTCTTGTGGCTATACTCCATGCAGGCAGTGGTGTTGCCTCTGTATTCATGATTGCCCAGCAAGGGAAACCAGTCTAACATAAGCTCTGGGTGACTGTATATCTGCTCGAAATTGGTCATCCATAACGGGTCGTCAACACTTGCCACGCCATTGAAGTGGTGTACATCGCCCAATGCTGCCACAAATTTTGGGTTCACACCCTTTTGGCTCATCTGTCCCATCAGCTCGGCGATAGGTTTTTGATCGTAGTAGCCGTTACGTCCAAGGTCGTTGCAAACAATGAAGTTTAATTTGCCTTTAAAGATAGAATAGTCGGTTATCTGTGCTCTGGTAAGGAGCACAGATAATATAGTAAGGATTAAAACGAATGTTTTTCTCATAGTTCTCAAGTTTAAAAATCCAAATGTTTAGGCTTTTTGTCACAAGGAAATCTTGATGCCAGCGTTCAACTTCACGCCGTAGTATTCTGATTGCATGGTGCGATCTTTGGTACCTTGATAATATCGCAGTGGTTGGTTCAGCAAGTTTGTGGCGTTGGCGTATACCGTGAATTTGGAGCGTTTGCCCCATGTGTATGATGCATTGATATCAAGATAATTCACGCTATCGTAGTAACGGTCAAGTTCAGCTACGGTTCCTAACTCGTCGATGAAGCTCGATGCGGTGTTCCAGCTCAGCCTTATGTTTGCGCCGTTTTGCTCGAAATAAAGCGAGGCATTGGCTGTATGCTGCGGACTTCCGGTCATTTTGATGTTCTTGGCATCGTCCATCGCACGATGTTCAAACTTGTGGTTGAGCGTGTTGCTGTGCGTATAGGTGTAGGTTCCGTAGAAGCCAAGGCACTTTAAAACGGGTGTGATGAAGCTGAAATCGCGCTCATAGGCCACCTCAACACCGAACAGGCGTGCGTCGTAGGCATTGATAGGCTTGGTTATTTCGTACTTGGGTGTCTCACCGTCTTCGGTCAACAGTCCATTGGGAATGTTGGGGTCGGTGCTCGATTTCCACACCTCGTCCACAATAACATTATTTAACCGCTTGTAGAATACTCCCAAACTTACTAATCCAATGCTCTTGAAATAATAGTCGGTTGATAGGTCGAGGTTATACGATGTGGTAGCTTTCAAGTTAGGATTGCCCATAGACGCTTCCTCGTCGGCCACCGTATAGCTTACGCTTGGCACCAACCACGAATATTTGGGGCGGCTCAATGTCTCGGTGAACGAGGCTCGTACGTTCCAGTCGTTCATAGGTGTGTATTTGAAAAGCAAGCTTGGCAGCCAGTTCACATAATTGTTTTTTTTGTCTCCTGTAGGTATCAACTTGCCATTTTCATCCTTGGCATTGTCCACCACCCAGTTGAAACCGCTGTAATTTAAGTTGGTATATTCCATACGAAGACCAGCTGTAAGGTCCATCTTTTCACCCAGACGCTGATCAAATCTAATATATGCAGCGGTTACCTTTTCTGTGGCATGATAGTTTCCTGCAGCCTTTGAGTTCAGCTCATTGCCCTCAAGTGAGGCAAAGTTGAAAGAGCCGAGATAGTGGTTTGCGATAAAAGGCGTACCTTCAGGATAGTTCTTTCCTGCCATGAAACCGTTGCGGATGTGCGGAGATAGATATTTTTTCCACTCATCATTATTGACTTTTTTGTATGCGTCAATATAGTCTAAACAGTGAATGGCTTTGTCTTTCTCTTTGGAAGTGAACTTTGCTCCGATTTTCATTTTGGTGCCATAAAGTCCTGTAGAGAGAGGCAGCGTAAAATTAAGGCGCCCTTTCCATTCGTTCTCATAAATCTCTTGGTTAGAATTAGTCAACTCGTCTATGCTCCATTTGTAATCGTCTATTGATGAGATAGCTGCCGAAGGATAGGGTTGCCTACCACCATTGTCCACAAAATCGATCCCTTTTAAAAAGTCCTCGTTAACCTTGGCCTTCCCTTTCATCACCACACCCATGTAGCGTTCGTTAGGTCTATCCTCTGTAGCGCGGCTGTAAGAACCGGCCCAATCCACCTTTAAGTTACCGAAATAGTGTTCGCCGTCAAGCATGAAATCCATGGTTTGTTGTAGTTCCAAGCGTCTATTCTTGTTGTCATCACTACCTGCTTTGGTCTGCAACACCAAACTGCGTTTGCTTGGTTTTTCGCTTATTTTCTTGAATGTTAGTCTGAATCGGTTTTCCCAATCGTTACGTCGGTTATACATTGCACGAAATCTTATCTTGTGATCAGCGTTGAATTTGTAGTCGGTTGAGAAAGTATAGCTTTGACGTTGGCGCGTCACATAATATTGTCTAATCTCCGCTTTGTTCAAGAAAACCTTACCATTGTCGTCCACGTCATAGGTGAACTCTGTGTTGTCAGAGCCTCCGGGGTTGTACTGATAAGATGCGGCGAGCATCAAACCAAGCCTATCATTGAGAAATCTATCGCCCCAAGTGGCGCTCAATTCCTTTTCCATCTTTCTGCTTACCACGTTGTAACCTGTTCCGGCCGAGAAGTTCAGCACTCGTCTGTAAGGCGTGTTCTTGGTCACGAGATTGATACTTCCACCGATGGCATCACCGTCCATATCAGATGTCACCACCTTGTTTACCTCAATGGTTTGCACCATGTCTGCTGGAATAAGGTCCAACTGTACGTTTCGTGTGCCACCTTCGGCTGAAGGAACGCGATTTCCATTGACCGTCACCGACGAAAGGTCCGCGGCCGTTCCACGCACTTGCCCAAATCGTGCCTCGCCTTGATCATACTGCACGTTGATGCCATTGATGCGCTTCAGGGCATCGCCGATGTTCGAGTCGGGAAATTTTCCCACTTGGTCGGCACTCACCACATTGGTCACACCCATACTGTTTTTCTGCATATTTAGAGCCTTACGCCGTCCGTGCAGGGCACCGTGTACTTTCACTTCACGCAGATAGGTTCCCTCGCTCATCACAATATTTTTTTCCACGGTGCCCCCACCACTGATCGTCACGGTTGTAGTGACAGGTTTATATCCAACGTAACTTACTGTCACATTGTAAGTTCCTGGTTTGATATTGGTAAGGTTATAAAATCCGTTTTCATCGCTCACCACGCTTGTTTTCAGACTTTTGATGTACACAGTTGCACCGGGTAATATGTCCTCGTCCACGTCTACAATTCTTCCTCTCACTGTACCCACGTTGGGCAAACTGGTCACTTCCGCAGCGTTCGCACATAGCATGGCAGCTTGCAACATCAAAACGATTGGTAATTTTTTCATCTGTAATGCATTGTTTTTTAATCTTTTGCAAAATTACTCGGTAAGCGTTACATTTGTTTTGCAATGGTTTGAAAAAGTTGTTACAGTATATTGAGTTGGCATTTAGCCATAATTCAAGTCTTCATGTCAAGCTCTTAGGCACAAAAATCCCATCCCAACGTCGCGCGGTTGAGATGGGACATCAATCTACATTTACCTTAAAAATACACATCTTCCCACGCTTGGGCAAGACTAACGCATGTTAATTTTCCATGAATTTTTTTGAGGCGCGCAACTGATGGCGCATGATATTGAGAAACTCTTGACTTTCTTGCAACATATTGAGATACACCAACGACACCTGTAACATCTTATTATTTTCAGTCTGTTGAATACGATCAATATGTCGTTTGCGCAATAAGGATATGTCATCTTTGCACGTATCAGCCTCGGCCATGATGTTGCGGTAGTCGTCATAACGATTGGTGTCTATCACAGTTTGTGCCATTTGCATCAAATCATTAATTCTGCGGCGCATCGGTTCAAACTCTTTGATGTATTCGTCGGGCAATGGGTTGAAATTGTTGTCTACATGCTCCTTGATAGGATCGAGCATACGGCGTAGGCAATAAACGTATTGCTGTGCAGAGTTAGCACTGAGATGATACCACGTGTTGCGCTCTATGGCCTTTTCAGTGGGCGATCGTTTCAGCCCCAACATCTCCTGACGGCGGAATTTTTTCAGCATGTCGCGTTCGTTCCTCAAGCTTTTTAGGCTGTGTTTCAGGGCTTTCACGTCTTGGTCTGCAAAGCCATCTACGATACGGTTAAATTCGCTTTGGGCAAAATTGTTGATAAAAGCCTGGGTTTGTCCCACCTGCCTTTGTAACATGTCCCATACCAAATCGGGATCTCGCGTGCGCATCATCAGGTTGAAAGTGCTGGTCTTCTTGTTAGCTGCCATCTTCTTGGCGTAGCTACGATTAGAATGGATGAGCGAGACGACCACTAACAGCATGAACAAGGCTTTGGCCACGATGCCACCGTAAAACATGATGGTGCATACCACCGCGCAAGCGAGAAAGGCCACGCCAGCCGTTATAAACCATCCGCCTATGACGCTCAGTACGCCCGTCACGCGGAATACGGCACTCTCCCTGCTCCATGCCCTGTCGGCCAAACTCGAGCCCATGGCCACCATAAACGTGACGTATGTGGTTGATAATGGCAGCTTATAATTAGTACCGATGGTGATGAGCATGGCCGCCAATACAAGGTTGACCGAGGCCCGAACGGTGTCGAATGCTGCTCCATCGTCAAGGTTTATCTCATTCTTATTAAATCTGCTATCCACCCAATTAATCATTTTTTGTGGCACCACGTCTTTTACCCACGAATTGCCATTCTGCGTAGCTCGCACTATACTTCTTGCCGCACTCGATGACCCGAACATCTCGTCACCCTCGTCTTGCCGGCTCAGGTCCACCGAAGTTTTGATCACATTGTGTGCTTTCTTGGATGTCGCCATGGCAATAATCATTATCACTCCAGCGCTCATCAGGTACAGAGGCGGTGTCTTGGCGCTCTCCATTAACGAGTGTTATCTTCAATGTATTGTCGCGTGGCCTCTGCTATATATGGGCTCTTGCCCAACCCTTTAAGAAAGATGAAATAAGACAGTGCCGTGAAAGCTATACCACCAAATATCGCAATGGCGTATTTGGAATGTCGTTTAAAGTTAAACGTGAAAATCACGCGCGAAATCCACATCACGATGATGCCAAAGAAGAACGCAATACCCACACTTACAAAGATGGCGATGATGGTTTTCAAGGCTTGACTACTGTTTAGCAGGTCGTTATAATCCAAACCGTCGTCTCCTATCATCTTGAATGTGGCTAAGATAAATGTGCCACCCAACAGCTCGAATACCAGCGATACCGTGGTTGATGTGGGCATGCCAAGCGTGTTAAACACGTCAAGGATCAGCACATCGGTTGCCATGACGGCCAAGAAGATGGTTATAACCTCCTCGAAAGTGTAATTAGCTGGTGCCATAATGCCATGGCGCGCCACGTCCATCATACCCGAAGACATCACCGCGCCCACTGCAACGCCACACGATGCAATGATCAAGATGGTGCGAAATGTTGCCACTTTGGCACCTACGGCCGACTGCAAAAAGTTTACGGCGTCATTGCTTACGCCCACAAAAAGATCAAAAACTGCCAAACAAAGCAGAAAAATGACAATACATAGATAAATGGTGCTCATAAAAAAGAGATATCCGTAAGATTAATGTCGCAAAGGTAGATAGAACATGTTACATAAATCTTAAGCAAGTATTACAATAATGTTACAGCCTAAACCAATTACAATAAAGCTAATTTTAAAATCACCAACGTATTTGATATTAAAGGATATATACATTAATATATTGTCAATTTTTTGTTATTTTTCGGTTTAAAATTTAATAGCGTTAAGTCGTTAAGCTCGCCACACTTTTTCCATCGCTTAACATTTTACCCTCGAAAATGAAAGCAAAGGCTGTCATGCCTAATTTTTAGAACAATACTTAATTGTAAGTTTAGGCCTTAATCGCATTTTATTTCAATATTAATCACTAACTTTGCGGCATCAAATAAACTATAATTTAAGATTTGTGTCATGATATTAGATAAGAAAAAGACTATCAACGAGATACGCGATTATTTGATGATTGGCATCGCCATGATATCTTACAGTATTGGTTGGAACATCTTTCTTCTGCCAAACAGCATTGCCACGGGTGGCGTGCCGGGTATTGCATCTGTGGTGTTTTGGGGTGTGGGCATTCCTGTCCAAATCACCTATTTCTTTGTAAATGCCGTGCTTCTACTCATCGCGTTGCGTATTTTGGGGTTCAAATTCTGCATCAAGACCATCTTTGGTGTCATTGTTCTTACGTTGATGACCACCGTTGTGCAAAAGGCTACGGCCGGATCGCATCTGCTACACGACCAGCCTTTCATGGCCAGTATTATCGGCGCCATCTTTTGCGGTTCGGGCATCGGGTTGGGATTGGCCTTTCGAGGCTCCACGGGCGGCACCGATATAGTGGCCGCAATCATCAACAAGTATCGTGACATCAGCCTTGGTCGCATCATCATGCTTATCGATATTGTTATCATCTCGTCCACCTACTTGGTGTTTCACGATTGGGAGAAGGTGATATATGGTTATGTTGTACTGTTAGTGACGAGTTTTTGTGTAGACCAAGTGGTACAGTCTATGCAGCGCAGCGTTCAGTTTTTTATCATTTCCGACAAGTACAAGGATATTGCTTCGCGTATAGCCCAGTTTCCACACCGTGGCGCTACGGTCATAGAGGCGCACGGTTTCTATACCGGGCGCGATGTCAAGATGCTGTTTGTGATGGCCAAGCGCAGGGAGAGTGGTGTCATCTTCTCTATCATTAATGAGATAGATCCCAAGGCATTTGTCACCCAGACCAATGTGATAGGCGTGTATGGCGAGGGATTTGACAAGTTCAAGGTGCGAGCGCCGCGCCAGCCACGAACGAGCAAAATCACGCCATTGCAGCAGGTTGCGCTCAACAAATAGCACGGTATAATACAAGGAGTGAGAAAGGGATAGCAAGAATGGTGAGTCGTGAAACTAAATATTTAGAAGAGCTTATAGCCCAAGGCGAGCACCAACAGCAAGATTTCAAATACAAAATACAAGATCCAGCCAAGTTGGCCAAGTCGGTTTCGGCCTTTGCCAATACTTTTGGAGGTCGTCTACTCATAGGGGTACGCGATGATGGCAAGCTTTCGGGCGTGCGTGATGAAGAGGAAATCTACATGATGCGAAAGGCTGCTACCGAGTGTTGTCATCCTGCGTCGGCTATCAGTTTTGACACATACCATGTGGAAGGACATTCCATTGTCATCGCCACCATACCCCCATCAGACTGCCGTCCCATCTTTGCCGTTGACGAGAGCGGCCATAAAATAGCCTACGTTCGTGTAGCCGACGAGAACATTGTGGCATCTCCTGTACATTTGGAAATGTGGAAACAGGACAGGGCCTCAACCGTGGTGATGACCTATAACGACGACGAAACCCATCTCATCAATACGTTGCGACAGCTTCAGGCCTTAGCCGTTTTAAGGTTATCAAGAAGCTCGCTCGTTTTATTCGTTACAATATCGCAGAGATAAGATTAAAGGACGAGCAGTTTGTCTTTGGTTTGACGGTGTCGTGAGCGTCGCCGTCACGCTTTGATTTGTGCCCCTAACAACACGCTAAAGCTACCCTGATAACTCATTGAAAATATCCGACAAACGGTCGCTCATACGCGGCTTATTTTCAAATAATAAATCATTCTGTCGAAATACGCTAATTTTGCGAGCTTTTCTCAATGTGTTAATTGTCAATAGATTATGCTCTTTAGGGTGTTTTTCTTGGCAAAAAAGTTTTCTATACCCATTCCGATTAGGTATCAATTGCCATGCGATTCGAACTTAAACGTGAAGCGTATGCTGTCTAAACGCATCGCCTTTAGCACTTATTCGCGCGGCCTTTAGGCATTGTTCGCATTTTCAACTTTCTTTTTTTGTCTTTCCATGGTACAAAAAAGGTTTTACGCTATGATTTTTTCTGTAGAACACCAAGTTTATGAACCCCCTGATTTAGTGATTTTATATTGACACATTCGCATGTCGCCCCATTGTGTCGCGAATTTTTCCATGT
>QWBY01001047.1_pt1 | contig 17593 bp, 17 predicted proteins | sample 1972471 | NCBI WGS metagenome assembly QWBY01 (sample SAMN09866722, study PRJNA288562) | Human gut metagenome isolate term6_stool, whole genome shotgun sequencing... | reverse complement strand
GGAATCGATACAACACGCTTCCACGTACCCATTTTGGTGAAGTTGTTCTTCAAGCGACGCAATTTCGTCGGATAGTACCGGTTTAATCTTTTCGTATACCGCAATATTATCCAGGAACCTTGGGAGGTTTTCGTGAATAAGCCGATAGCTGATAGCCGTAGTTTGAGCCTCTTCCGAATACATATTCTCTCGATTTTTGTGAAAACCGACAAAATAGGTAGTCATATCACGGAACTTCGCAACATTGTTCTTCTCCTCCTCAGTTTGAACAAAATCCGGGAGAATGTTTTTGACCAACTCTTCCGAAAAGAGGCTTTTAAATCTTTCTTCCTGCTCGGGATCTTTATCTAAGGATACACCGCTCTTCAATGCTTTGACAATAAGCTTTCGGAGGTCGTCCTGTACCTTATCCGGCCCTTCGCCGTCCTTTTCGTTATTTGCATCTATATATCTGTTGAGTAAGCGGATCATTTCCTCTCCCAATGGGGAGTTTGGCACTTTGCTCAAACAGTCATCTATAAACCATTTGTGGTAGCGGTCTATATACTTTTTCACCTCTTTGTAGTCTTCCGCCCGCTGCTCGTCCTCCGCAATAAGGTCGTTAAGATGCGCTTGTGTTTCCCCTTGAGGAATCAGCTCAAAGCGTAAAGTCTTACTCACGGGATACAGATTCGTAAACTGTTTCATAGTTTCTTCTCCTATATAAATTGAAAACTTGTGCATAACTTACTCAGTATAAGTAGGATACACATTCTTTATTTTTGACTGAGCAACAGTATAGCAACAAAAATGCAGAAAAAGGGTGTTGATGGGGTGTTTTTCCCCCGCGTTGCAAAGGTAGAAAAAAGGCGTCGCCCAGTCGTGTAAATATGTTACCTTTGCTCTGTAAGAAAAACTAAACGATAAAGCATATGAAAGCGAAAAGACAAATCCTCACCGCGTGCGCTGTAGCGTGCGCCCTCTTGTGCTCCTCGTGCGGGGGCACCAAGCCTGCACCCGAGCCAAAGCCAACCTCCAAAGAAAAAAAGTTTGAGTTTGATGATAATTCCTATTTGTACCTTAACGTTGAGAAAAACAGCACGATGAAAGCTGAAGCAGAAACCCCCATACCCAAAGACCAAAACCTCACCCCTCAGCAAATAATGAAATACGCAAGCGCTATTGTAGCCACGTTGCAAGGAGAAACATCTCGTTCGGGGTATTTCGTTGACGACAAAATGAAAGATTATGAAAATCTCCGTTTTGTGATGGCTCCTTGGATGGTCATAAAAAAACTACCCGAGAAACGTCTCCCCGATGGTACCTATACATACAAATACGAGTTAAACGAAACGTGGCTTACTAATCGTAATGTAACGTTGACAGCTACTGGTGACCCTGCACTTGGATTTGGTCCGAGTGAGATTATCGGCTACATTCCGAATAAGCAAATGGAGGAAGCGGAAAAAGCTATCCGCAAAGCATTTGCAGAAAAAGATAGTGAAACGGTCTTCAAGCTCTTTAACGATGCCTATACATTTATTCCCATCCGCGAGGGCAAATGGAACGAACTAAAAGAAAAGGGCGAGTTGTAAATGTAGCTACAACATAATAACACAAAGGGGGCATCCAAAGCGGATGCCCCCTTTCTTTTTGTCCGTATCTGAACGTATTAGATACCACCTAATCTCCTTTGTAGCAAACGTAGTTAAAGTTCCAGCCAACGCTTGTTTCGTTGTTATAGTTGATAAACCTAACGTCAAATCTGTACGCATATACGCCTATTACTTGCGGTACATCACCCCACGCTCCTGCACAACTCGTCACTATGGGTGTGTAGTTCGTATTGCCGATGGAGTGAAAGACGCCGTAGATTTTATCGTCATTATCAAATCTTGCTATTGGCTGACTATCATTGCGTTTATTCTTGTACTTTCCAAAACTCGCTCTCACGTATCCATTCTCTACTCTTCCCCCCGCGAGGACGCATCCTGGCGCATCGAGCGGCTGCTCCAGCTCCAGCCTGTCTAAGCGCATCCCGCCCTTTACTCGTGCGATGTAGGGGTTTGTCACTCCTTCAGCCGGTATTAAATCATCGTCACCTCCACCCCCACTTGCGTCTGGTGGGTAGTACTTCTCGCGCCTATCAATGTCAAAGTACCTGCTGTTATTGGTATACGCGCGGAATCCGCTTGCGCTGAGTATAGTGCATCCCTCGCTTGCATCATAGAACAAGTTGCACTTCAAGCCGTAAAACGTCCCTTTGTCCGTGCTGTCGGTTGAGCTGTTGCGTAGTAGCAACGTGTGGGAGCCTCTGGATAGTGTCCGCTCTATCGTTATGTTCGTCTCTTCTGATGGGGTCTTTTGGATATTAAGTTTTGTACCGCCACCTGCAAAACCGGAGCCGTCCACTTGTTCATACGAAATATCACCCCTCCACGACATTATCTGTACTCCGTCTACGAGTAACTCCAACGCGCAGTTACGCGGATATACCTCGCATCTTACGCGTTCAATAGTAATGGTCATCTTGGTAGATGGGTTGGAAGTGGAAAAGTTGTACTGTCTTGTCCTTGTGCTGTTCGTTAGGTATACGTTCGCTCCACTGACTACGTTTCTATTCTCTACATTGCTGAGCGCAAGACTTTCTACAAAATTGGGCTGTGTGTCGCTAATCAATAAGGGCTCTTGTACCGCTGTTTTGTCAAAAGCCATTTGCATAAAGTCGTTCTCAACAAGCATCCCATTATACAGCATCTTTACTGCCCCGAACTTCGCCGAGCCGTCTTGGTATATCTCCGTGCTTGCTCTCTGATTAGTCGTGCCGTAATCCTGCACACCAGCCATCAGTACCGCATCGTCACTGCCTATCAGTGCAGAGGGCTTACCATCCGAAAAGCGAAGGAATATTGAGCTGTCAAAATTCACCCCATTGATGTGATACTTCTTGCCACCCGTACCACTTGGCGTTCGATCCGCTAATAATACCTGCCCCATATTGTTCAGCCAATCCTTTTGAAATGGCGTTGGCGAGTTCTTTTGTAGGTCTTTGATATCGCTTTGGATATCCTCGGGCGCGGGCGTCCAATCCGTTGCAACGTTGCCACGCTCTAACTTGATGTTCCGCACGGCAACCATATCAATAGTACGACCATTAGATGAGCTGTAATCAGTAAGCCATCCGGTGAGTGGGTATTCGCTCTCGTCCATTTTTTCAAGATTGAATGTAATCACCTTGTGATGCCACGCACCATCTCTTATAACCTTAGTGTCCCATACAAAACTTTGCGTTTTGTATTTAATTGAAACACGAGGTGATGAAGCTTTATCATCGGCACTTATTTTGTAATCAAAAGAGAGCGTATAGGTATTGTATTCCGCCCGAGGTGTTACGGCTTCAAATGGTATCCTAAAACAACTTGCCAAATCACCTGCAAAATACTTTTCACGAAATAGGTTCCGCCCCCCGACTTTCATCAGCGCTGCCACCTCCGCGGGGTCGGGGTTGCGACCATCCTTGCCGTTCGTGCCGTCTCTGCCGTCTGTGCCATCGCGCCCCTTGAGCAGTTCTTGCAACTCCGTGTCGCCCTTGATTTTTTCCTTCATTCGGTCGGGCATCTGCCTGTTGATACGCACTAACTCACCCTTGCGGTCGATGCGCGCTATGTCGATGAAGCTGTCCTTGAGCCGCTCAAAAAACGAGTACTCCTCTACCTCGTTGGATAGCTCTATCTCGGGCTGATAGATGCGGTCGAGGTAGGTGCGCTTGCTCGTTATGCGGATGTATGGGTCGCCCTGAGCTATCTGCGTGTCGGTGAGATGTACGTACTTACCAACGGTCAGCTTATCGGCAATTGCGGTGCGGTTGTTATAGAGGTATACCGGGTCTACCTCCGCCTTGTAGCTGTAGCGCGTGTTTCGCAACTCCTCAAGCTGTGTCACCGCCGCATCTGTTAGCTTCTTTTGCGCCTCGGCGATATACTGCTGTGGTAGCTCTATGCCTGTGATGATGTACCTATCGCCCGCTTTTGGGCATAGTATATCGTTTGGGAGTGTTGTCTCGTCCTCCTCTTTGGGGGTGATAATGAACCGCTTGGTCGATGGTTTGTATACGGCATCAAACTCGCGCCCTGCAAGGTTACCCGATTGAAACACAATCTGCATCTGCTCGCCTGCGATGGTCTGCTTGTTATAGTCGAGGTCAAGGTCGCTGTTCACCTCGTAGTGGTCGCGTACTTTCTCTACGGTGGTCACCTTGGAGACGTGTGAGGGGTATATCTCCTCGTTCGTGTAGGTTGCTTCGGTGCGTAGGTGGGTCGTGTCTGTCGTGTATATCTCCACGTAGCGTCCGTCCGTGTCGGTTGTGTAGACGCGCCCTGAGCCCGGTATCGTGATGCGTTGTATCAGCCCGGTGTCGTCTATTTTCAGCACCTGCGACGGCTCTAACGTGAGCGTACCCTTAACCATATTGCGCTTGGTGCCTGTTACGTACAATCTGCTTGGTGTGGGTGTGTCGCTATGTTTGACGCGTTCTAAGCCACTGAGTAGCCCTTTATCCTTGCCGTATGAGAGCTCCAGCGCGTTCGCCTTGTCGCTTGGTATGCCGAGACTGATAGTAGTCCCATTGATGGCAATATCCGTCTTATAGGTCTCGCGGATGCGCTGTAATGCCGCCCACGTGGTAACGTGGTCGTACTTGATGTGCCGTACGTCGTTACGGCAATTCACGCTCCCTACTGCCCACTTGAGCCCGCTGTTGGTGAGCTTCTGATTGAGGCTGTCGGCGATGAGCTGCAGGTGCTCGCGCGCAGTGGCGGTGTAGTCAAAGGATGTGCGCTTGTCTATCGGATTAGATAGGATGGTTGCCTTGGTTAGCCCAGCGATGCTCTCTAAGTCCGCCTCGATGATGTACGACTCGCTGTGTACCTTGGTCACGCTCGGCTCTGCGATGAGGTAGTAGTCGCGCCCATTGTAGGTGGTATACATACCGATTTTCAGTGCGGGGGCAGACGGAGCGGTAAGCGTAACGGCGAGGCGTGTTGTCTCGTTGAGTTGCTCTATGAGCGATGATTTGCTCTCGTCCATCTTTAATCTGAGGACGGCTGTGGGTGAGCCAAAGGTGTAGAAAGAAAGTATCATAGTAGTGTGATGGTTAGGTCGTAGATGATGTAAGGAGTAACACTGAGCGCATACCCTCTAACGCGTGAGCGCGTGAAGTAGAAGTCCGTCTCTCCGTCGGGGGTGATGAGTAGGTTCCGCGCTTGTGCGAATAAGAGCCGCTCGAGAGCGGCGCGACTGCTGAGCAACTGCTCGGTGGTGTCGCCGCGTAATAGTATCGGTATGGTGCAATCCCTGCTTGCTACCCTGTTGGTATCCTTGTAGTGCGTCTTGTTGTGTATGGCAGTATGCCAGCCGTCCAGCGGGGTAGCTCCGATGTCGGCTAATGAGGTGCGCGCATCGGTAAGGGTGTACTGCTTGCCCTGCGGTGCGTACTTGTATAGTTCTTGCCCTGCGGTCGGTATCCCGGCCTGCTTGATGATGCCCGATAGCGTATAAAGGTAGAAGCGGTTGAACTGCTCCTCGGCAACGTCTGTAACCTGTATGCGTATCTCCGCTTCGTTATAGAATAACCGCGAGACGTTTTGGATGGTGCTGTGTGCCATTGCGTAGTTGGCGGCAAAGGGTAGCTTAATAGGACGCGTTGGCGCTGTGCCTAACGGTCTCTTGACTGCGTCTAATCCGTCCACGTCTGCCCAGTCGGTGGCGAGCGGTGCGCGTGGCTGTGTAAGCTGTAGTAGGTCGCTGTATCCGCCCTCGATGATGGGGAAGGTGAAGTCCGTGTCGTTACGCGTGATGAACGAGATGGGCGGTATCATATCGATATGGCGTGATTGGCGGTGCTTATGTGCGTGTAGCTCTCTGCGTCGGCTTCCGCGCTGACTACTGCCCAGTTGTTGGCGTGTATGTATGCGTGTGCGCCGTGTAGGGCGGTAACCTTATACAGTTCGCATCGGTCTGGGGTGACGAGTAGACTCGTCCCTCCTATGGCGATGATGCTTTTCGCTTCTCCGTCCAACTCGACTTGGTCACTGTCTAAGTAGATGTTGTACCGCACAAGTAAATCGTTGTAGTCGTTCTTGATGAGCCGCCACTGAGCGAGGGTAGGCACCCCGCGGAGGATGAACTCGCGCCCCTGCGGTGTGTGCAGTAGGTGGCATATCTCCTCCGGTGTCATATTGAGCCGTAGCTTGCTGCACGCTCCTGCCACCTTGCATTGATAGATGATTTTCTGTAGCTGCTGTGTCATATTCTTACCTCTTTACTTTTATTCCTTGCGTTTCAAAATCGCGCATCTTTATCTCCATACTCACGGTTGCACTCTCTATGCGCTGCCGCGTTGCGTTGCCCTCCTTGACCATGCGGGCTACCTCCACGAGTTGGTCGAACGTGCTCTGTGCTAAGCTTGTGAGGCGTGCCGTGCCTGCCGCTATCTCGGCTGTGTGCGTCTGTATGGCGGTGGCGCGTCCGTTGAGCTCGTCGATGCTGTCCTGGCTTGCGGCGGCTATGCCCTTGCGCTGTCCTCCGAGGGCGTCGTCTATATCTATGCCCAGCTTGCTGAGGGTGTCCTCTAATATCTTTGGCAACGTGTTAGCCACGTCCCCGATACCAGAGAGCGCGTCTTTAAGTATCCCGATATTCGCCAGCATCTCGTCTATGCTCACCTCTCCGTCCTTAGTGACCGCCTCTTTGTACTTAGCGATAGCATCGCGTATGGGTTTCTCGAGAAACTGCTGAATGAGTAGCTTCTTCACCATATTGCGGATGACATCGTCTACCGTGTCTCCGAAGGCTTTAGCCGCGTCCTCGCCCTTGCTGAATGCGTCAAAGAGCGCGTCTCCGAGCTTATCGGCTAATTGAAATGCGTCCCCTCCGAGTAGGTTATTGATGAGGTTGTCCACAACCTGCGCCATCTTATCGGCGAGCTCCTGTATCTTATTGTTATACTCTTCTATTTTGTCCTTGTCTTGTTTCTTCTTCGCTTCCTCCTCTTCGCGCTGCTTAGTTATGTAGGCTATCTGCTGACCCATTAGCTCCATTTCCTTGCGAGCGCGGCTGTAGCGCTCCGAGCCGAAGGCTTTCCCTGCCATATAGTCGGCGCGCATATAGGCATCGGCGAGAGCTATGCCCACCTCCTCGGCACCCGAGGCGGTGTCCTTGATTAGTTCGAGAGCTTTCTCGTTGTCTCCGATAGCGATGGCGAGCCTTACTGCGTTGACGCGCGCTGTCTCCAGCTTCTCGGCGATAGTGTCTAACGGTCTGCCAGCCGAGTTCTCCAGCTCCTCCCAGCCCATATGCGAGATGCGGTGCTGTATGCCTGCTATCCTGCCGTCTAACTCTTTGATGCGCTTGTCGTGCTCTTTGTCCTTGTTGTAGAGGGCGATTATCTTGGTGATGATTTGCAGCGCAGCGGATAGTATGGTAAGGATGAGCACGCCCTTCTGTGCCGCCGAGATAGCCTTTTGCGTGGCGGTAGCGGTGGCGGATACGCCCTTTTGTGTCATCTCGGCGAACTTCCCTATGCTCCCGATAATACCGATGACGGGGGTAGCTAATCCAGCAACGCCCTGCACGGCATCGGCTATGCTCGGGCTGATGGGTTGTATGCTCTCCGCTACTCCGTTCAGCTCCTCTTTCGTACTGCGGAGGGTCTCGGTGAGTCGTCCCCAGTCGGCGAAGCTCTGCTCGGTGCTATGTGCCTGCCGTTGTGCTTCTTGTAGCTTTTTGGTTAGTTGGTCTACCTGTGTGCGGCGGACGGCAAGCTCCTTGCTGTCTGTGCCCTTTGCCTTGGCGCCTGCGAGTAGGTCTTGTACGCGCTTCAGCTCTTTCTCCAATTGCGCCAGCGACATAGACGCGATATCGTCCATCCACGTTTTGTAGGTTTCCTCGCGCTGTGCCCACGCTTCGTCTACCTTGCGGAGTGCTTCCTCGCTCTGTCTGTTCAGCTCCTCGATATTATCCTCGGTTACGCCCCCTTTGAGCGAGCCGTCCGTGTTGCGTAGCTCGGCTTCTTGCTTGCGGTATTCCTCGGTGACGCGTGCGCGCTCCTGCATATAGCTTTCGAACTGTCGTACGCGCTTTTCAAGTGCGTCGGCTTGTGCTTTGGTGCCTTGTTCTAAGGCGATACGCTCGTACTCGGCTATTTGCTCCTGCTGCTTGCGTGTGAGGTCGGCTTGGGTTACCTCGCCCGTGTACTCAAATCCTTTCTTCGCCTTTTCTGGGTTGTTGAGGCGCCACTCCTCCTCGCGCTGCTTGCGGAGGGTGAGCACCCAGTCCTCGGCTCTGCGTCGGTTCTCTTCCTGCAGCTGCTCGGTGTGTAGTTGTGCCAGCTTTAGCTCCTTGGCTAAGCCGTCCTTCAGTGCGTTGATGTGTGCCTGTCGGAGGGCAAAGGCGTTGTCTACCTCCTGCCGATACTGCCGTCGGTTGTTCTCCTCCTTCATATCGGCTAACTGTTTTATGCGTCGGCGCGCTTCTACTATCTCCGCGCTCTTGTCCGTCTTTGGTGCTGTCTTGGTTGACGTGTCGCCCCCGAGTGCTTCGAACGCTTGCTTTGCTTTGTTGAGGGCGTCTTGCTTCGCTTGCCACTCATCTTTGGTGCCATCCTCTGCCTTTTTTGCTTCCTTTTTTGCTTGCTCCCAAGCTGCCTTAGCTTCGCTGTATGCCTGCTTATAGCTCTGTGGTGTGTTCGCGGTTACGAAGTTGAGTCGGCTCTTTAGGTTGAGTACCTCGTTCTGCAGTCGGGCGGTACTTAGTATGGCGCTTCTTAAGTTGACGTCTAAATTCAGAGTATTGTCACTGCACGCTTTGGTGGCGTCCCCTATCTTTCCCTGCAGGGCGAGCTGCCGCGCCTGTTGCGGTAGCATATCTGCATACTTGTCGCGCTGCTGCTCTTGCAGGGTGATTTGCTCCTTCAGATAGGCTACCTTCTCGGATTGCGACTTTGCTTCCCACTCTGCCTGCTGTTGCAGTTTATCGCGTTCCGCCAGCTCCTGCTCTGCGAGGCGGAGGGCGTTCTTGCTCTCCTCTACCTTATCCGCGTAATATTTTATTGTAGCTGCTTGCGACTCGGGGTTGGCGGAAGCGTTTTTGCGCGAGGCTTCCAGCGCGCGTTCGTTTGCTTCCACGGCTTCGCGTGCCGCGTCTGCTTCCTTTTTAAGTTGCGCGTAACTGAGTGCATCGGCGTTCTTATTCTTTATCTTGCCGAGGTCGTCGCCTGCCATTGCGGCTATCTCTTCCATCGTCTTGCCCTTGAGCTGTGGCATCAGTCGTATGAGCTTCTCATACGCTTCGGTGCGCTGCAGCTGTGTAGCCGTGTCGTCTTTGATGATGGCGAGGTATTTTTCCACGGCTTCGCTGTACGCGTCGATTTGCTCCTTCCCTTTTTTCATCGCCTCGTTGTGCTTGCGCTGTGCACGCTCTGCCGCACTCTCGGCGGTGGCAAGCTTGTAGATGCCGTAAGCCAGTCCTACTACCGCCATAGCGAGGAGCATATACGGAGAAGCCGCAACAACCTTGTTGAGTGCAGCCTGCTTCGTTTTGAGCACGTCCAGCAGGGCGCCCATCTTGGTCATACCATTCAGTTTGGCAAGTCCGAGCTGTATTTGCAATCGCTCTATGGTGATAATGGTAATCATCATAGCCTTGTAGGTGCCGTAGGTAGCGATGATGAATGCGAGTATCTTGCCGATTTTCTCGTAGTTCTTGGCGAGCCACTGCAACGACTTAACGGTTCCCTTGATAACGCCTTCGGAGTGTTCGCCGATGCCGTTAAACATATCTGTTATGGCGCCCGAGAGTTGGGCAATGGCACCCTTAACGGTATTGCCCTGCTCCGATAGCATACCGTGGAACTTGCCACCCTCACTCGTAGCGTCTATGAATGCCTGCTTAACCATATCGGCACTGATGGCGCCCTTGGACATCTCCTCCTTGAGTTCGCCGATGCTCTTTCCCGTCTTGTCCGCCATTACGGCAAGCGGCGAGAACCCTGCATTAATCATCTGCAGGAGGTCTTGCCCCATCAGCTTACCCACGCTGCTCATCTGCGAGAAAGCGAGGGTGAGGGATTGGAACTTCTGCGAGTCGCCCATCGATATGTCGCCTATCGCCCTGAGCATTGGCATCACCTCCTCGGCGGCTAAATTGAATCCGAGCATCGTTTGTGCTGCCTTGGCGAGGTCGCCTATCTGCAGGGGAGTAGCAGCGGCGAACTCTTTCATCTGGCTCATCAGTTCGGCGGACGCCTGCTGACTGCCTAAGAGGGTGCGAAAGGATACCTCGAGGGCTTGTATCTCGGCGCGCACGTTGACAATCTTGTTGATAAATAGCGCAGCCTGCTGTACAGTGAAGACGATACCGATAGTCTTATATACATCTTTGAGTGCGTCCTTGATTGCGTCGCCCTCCTTTTTGGCTGCTTTGCTTATCTCTCGGAATTGATTCTTTGCACGCTTGGCTCCTTTCTCGAGGTCTTTCGTATCGAGCGTCGCAACGGTGGCTATCTCGCCTTTCTTGCCCTGTATCATAGCTTGCGGAGTAGTTGTTTTATGCGTTCATTATTTTTTGGGTCATCGGCGCGGAGGTGCGTGTGGGGGGTGCCTCGCTCCGTGGTATCGGTGTCCGTATCGTAGTCGGGTATGACGGCAGATAGCATAATGAGGTTTGGATAGCTGATGCCGTGTACCGTCTCGTGCCACGATAGGTTGTAGGTCTTCATTATGCCTGCAATGAGGCTCCAGGGGCTGTCGCTTCGGTCGTCTCGTCCACTTTCGTCGGCTTCATTATGTTCACGTCGCAGAGGAAAGTGGTAAGCGCGAAAAAATCCCCTATCTGCAGGCTTTTGAGGATTTGGGTAAATGCTTTCGCCGCTTCGCCCGGTGTGGCGGTGCGGTAGATGCGGTCGGCAAGCGTGGTGTGGGTAAGGCGGTCGAGGATGCGCTTGTGTAGCGGTCGGCGCTCCTTACCGATGGCAACGGCGAGCACGCGCGCCAATTGGTAGCTGTGCCGTGCTTCGCACAGCACGCCCTCGGTGAGCTTAGCCGGGTCGATGGGGTCGATGTCGAGGCGCGCGATTTCCTTAGATATTAGTGCGAGGCGAGCAAAGGTGGGCGGTGCCACTTCATACGTTTCACCCCCAACCGATACAGTGGCGGGGGTGTCGTTGAGTAGCGCGCTCACCTGCTCCTCTATGGTGTGGGCTTGCATATAGTTAGGAGTTAGGGGTTTGCTTTTTGGGTGCTGCGGGCTCCTTGGGTAGCTTCTTGTAGAGAGATAGCTCTTTGCGGAGCGCTTCTACCTCCTTATTGAGCTGTTCTACAGAGTTTTTGAGCGTGTCGTTTTGCAATATGAGCTTGGCATTCTCGCTGCGTAAGCCGGTAACAACTTCGTAGAGCTGTTCGAGCTTGCCTGCTTGCTTGTCGATGATTTCGTTCATCTTGTCGAGCGCTTCGGAGCGCTTGATGGCGTTCTCGCTGGCGGTCTTTTTTCGTCCTGTCCAGTAGCTCCATATGGAAGCGATGGCGCCGGCGATGGCGGTGAATGCGGATACGATGATGGTTTCAAACATAGTTTTCTTTGCTTTGGTTGGTTAAGGTGGCGCGCGGAGCGGTGAGCGATGCGGCAGTGAAACAGAATGAAGAAGAATGAGGGAAGAGGAAAAGAAACGCATCCTCATCCGTCCGCGCGCGGTTGGTTAATGGTGGGTTGAGCGTATGAGGGGGCGGTTGATACCCATTTGGATGCTTGTAGGATTAACTTTAGGATGTATAAGCTCCGCCCCCTCGCGCGCTACTAAGCGGCTGTGCCTGCCTTAAGGTCGAACAGTTCTTTCCCGTCCGTCTTGACGAAGGTCGCTTTGCAAGTGAGGAGGATACCGCCCTGCGTATCGAAGCTGAACGAGCTGTGTATGCTCGCCTTGGGTACGTCGATGCGCAGCGCTTCCGCATTGCCGGGTACGACGGATAGGTCGTTTACGTCCGTATTGGGCGATTTGATGCTCGCCTTGCGCTTTTCTACGTTAGCGGGGTGGATGTGCTCCTGCCATTCGAGTGTGTAGCTGTCGCTGTCACGCCGTACGGCAATGACCTCTCCGCCCTCCACTTTCGCTTCCTGCGTGGCGCCTTCGGTTACGTTCAGCTTGGTGCTGTCCTGTTTGGGGGAGAGGGTTACGCTCTCCGTGCCGTTCTTGTAGGTGAGGGTGCATTTGCCCCACGTTAATGTTACGTCTGCCATAGTTGTTGGTCTTGGGTTAGTAATGGTTGTATTGTAGTCTTAAGGATGTGAAGTATTGCTTTGCTTCGGGGTCGTAGAGCGTCTGCGGTGTATCGGAGAGGCTGAAGAGATACCGCCCGATGGGGAGTTGCTCTGCCCAGTCGGTGGCAAGGCGCTCTATTTGTAGGGTGCGGGCGATATCCTCCATCGGTGTGCCGTCGGGTGCGGGTATCGGCTCGGAGTAGATGAGCACGGTTACCACGCCGCTCTGTATGTCGCCGTTGAGCCCTGCCGTGTAGCGGACAACGATATCCTCGTTGTGGCTTGCGCGTGGGCGGGTGGTATCGTGATAGAGCTTGCCGCGCACCGCCTTATGCAGCGCGCTGCCCTTGAGTAGGTTGTATACCTCCGTTTGCACTTGTCGGCTCGTTACGCTCATAGGGCTATTTCATTGGCTATGCGTTGTGCTTCCAGCTCGGCGCTGTCGAGTACGTCGTACCCTCGTGCCGATACGTAGGTGGCGTATTTCATCCCTGCGCAGACTACCAGTACGCCGTCGGCATCGGTAGTGGTCGCCAGTTCCCTTGCAAAGGGTAAGCCTTCGGACTTGTCGAATCCTGCGGTGGTTACTACCTTCCCGCCGATGGCTACTACATAGCCGGTTGAGTTGCGTAGGTTGCCACTGCGGTCGACGTAGTTCTTGAAGCTACCTTTCTCGCGTGCCGCCTTGAGCGCCGCCTCGCCTATGTAGCAGAGTTGTCGTGTGAGGAACTCGGTGAACTCGTCCACCTTGTCCTGCACGTATTGCTCGATGGCTGCCTGCGGAGTAACTACCTCTAACGACATAGCATCTTGTATTGACTAACGGCGCGGAGGTACGTGGCAGAGACAACTCGCAGCTCCTCGGAGTGGTTGCTCCGCGTGTCGGTTATGCGGACTTCATCCGCTGTCCGATAGTTGCGCTCTGCCACGAGTACCTCGTAGCGTGCGGTTATGATGGGAGTGGCGGACGCTCCTGAGAGGACGGTGCGGTCGTACTCGAGGGGTACCACTTGGCAAGGTACCGCCTGCGTCCACGTGTCGTGTGGGTGCATTGGGTAGCCGTTGTCGTCTAATTCGTCCCCGTTTATCCTCTCTTTGTATTGGAGTGTCCCGCTCTTGATAATCATAGCCGCTCGCCTTTATAGCCGAATGTTGCTGTTTCCTGCGTGACGCTCTCTGGCTCACCGCATAGACGGTAGTAAGTGTTTGCCTTGCGCCGATAGCGCCTGCGTATCTCGTCCGTGAGGCTGTAGCTCTGTCCGCCCTGCGATACGTCGGGAGCGGTTGAGAGCCAGCTGTACAGGTCAGCTATTGCGAGTAGCGTGTTGCCGTCCCCCGGTGTGTAGCTGTCCCCACCACGGCGTGCGAGGATGCTGTCCAAAGCCTCCTCGGATACCGGGTAGTTGGTCAAACCGCGCAAGTGCTCTCTCAGCGTCATAGGTGATTACTTCTGGGTGAGTAGGTAGATGCTGTCGGCTCCGTCGATGACGGGTAGGCAGAGCGCCTGCCCTGCCGTGTACTCTTCCACGGGGTCGTTGGTGCTGTACTTACTGATGAGCGTGTAGTCGCCTGCCTTTTCGTATACAACGCCTGCCACGGGGTTGGTTTCTTCTACGAGGGTGCCGTATACGAGCCTGCCCACTTTGTCGGTCGTTGTGAATACGATATTGCCTTCAGCCCACGCGTTGGCGGGTTTCTTCGTGCCGTCTAATCCCTCTACGCGGTACTTGCTGTCGATTACGTGCCATTCGGCGTTGTACTCGTCCTTCAGTGCTTCGAGGAATGCGCTGCGCGGAGGTACGGGCAGTAGGTCGGTACCGGTTACTACGTGACCGCTGTAGGATGCGCCGAGGACTTTCCCGTCGTTGCTTGCGCGTAGCTCGTTAAAGGTCTTGTTGTCGATGTAGACGTGCGCTATCGGGTTGCCGTCCGCTTGTGCCTTATCGAATACGGCGGCAATGTCGCTGAGCGGAGTAGCTCCTGCCACGCTCCACGCTTTCTTCGCCTTGAGCTTGTTCTCGTCCTTGTAGCCGAAGGATGCGCGGATGGCGGTGCCTTGGTTTGCTTCGTCGGTTACCAATGCGTAGCCGGTGGAGAGCCCCTGCAGGAACATTATCTCGTTGCGTACGTCGATAGCCTTAATGGCGCGTACGGCATCGTCCAATAGCTTGGAGGCAACGGTGGCTTCGTTCGTTCCGCGTGCCATCATCACGTTGATGTCGCTGATTTCACTCTCGCTCTTGCGATACTTAAGCCCCACTTTGGGGAGCTTGCCGGTAGCCACGCGCAGTGTGGAGCGCTGCTTGAGGGGCAGTGAGCTGTCCATTGATACGATGTCAGCCGCCACAACGCTGTTATTAAGCGTGGATGCCCCCCAGTTTAGGTCGGCGCTGTACTCGTTGGTGAGCATCGTCTTGTGCAGGAGTGTGGGCGGTGTGGTTGCCCCGTTCTCCGTCTCTACTACCTTGCCGACAACACTGCCGAGGTACTTGTCGACTAATTCCTTAAAAATCGATTCTTCCATAGTTAGGTTGGTTGTGGGTTATCGTTTGTCTGTGAATAGGAACTCTATTCTGGGTAGCCCCTTGACGATTGCATCATCGATGGGGAAGGGTGTGCAGGCGCCGTTGACCTGCCCTGCGGTGACAATGGCGCCGCGCGGGTCGTTGCGCATAATAGCCGTGCGGAGTACGCCTACGTAGCTTTCGCCCTCGGCGAGTGTGGCGAACTTACCGCCGGTAACGCCGAGGAGGATGTACTCCCCTGCCTTGCTGATTACAATATGACCGGCTGCGATTACGTTGTTTTCCGCCGGTATGCGCGAGACGTCCAATGAGCGTCCGCCGGGGATATCGGTTAGGCACTTGATTATGCAAATGCCGTCCTTACCGCTTCCGTACACTTTCATACTTTGATTGAGATTGGATTCTGCCATAAGGTGTTTTGGTTAGATTGGGTGGTTAGATTGGTTGACTATAGGTTTAACCTGCGGAGCACTTCGGCGGTCTCTTTGTCGCTTGCTTTGCTTCCGCTCGGTATGCTCTCTGTTGGTCTGCCGAATACGGCTCCGCGTGTGTTGGTGCTCTTAGCCAGCTCGCTCACCTCCGCTTGGATGGTGCTGCGCAGCGTGTTGTAGTCCGCTTCGGGTAGTGTCGTATAGGCGGTGCGTCGGTAGACCGTCTTAAGTGTGTCGCTGAGGGGTGCGATGATGCGCTCTATCTCGGCAGTGCGTGCTTCGGTGGTGCGCTTCGTCTCCATAGCGTCTAAGCGTGCCTGCAGAGAGGCGAGTTGCGCCTTTAGGTCATCCGCTGTTTGAGGTGCTTCGCTCGATGCGGCTACTTGCTTGGGTAGCGGTGGCGGTGTTGCCGATACTCTCTTCGTGCTCGGCTCCGTTGTGCTCTGCTGTGCCGTGTCGGTCTTAGTCTCTGTCGGTGTACTAGTGGTGCTTACCGCTGTCGGCTCTGCCGATGCGTTGCTCTGTGTTGCCGTCTCGGTCGCGTTGTTCTGCGTTGCCGTCTCGGTCGTCTGGGTTGTCCCTTCGTTCTGCTCTTTGGTCATTTTCTCGTTCGTTTATCTTTATGTGCAAATGTATGGCGGAGGAGCTCACAATGCAAGGAAATTGCATAATTGTTGAAAACTCGTCCGTTCCATTTATCTATCGTTATCGTTTCTTTGTTACCTTGATGTCGGGGTCGAGCTCCTTGAGGCGGTTGATGATCACTTGGCAGTAGCTCGGGCTGTACTCCATGGCGTAAGCGTTGCGCCCCATATCGTGGCACGCTACGATGGTCGTCCCGCTTCCTGCAAATGGGTCGAGTACGATCTCCCCCTTGCGTGACGAATTGCGGATTAGCTCTCCGAAGAGCGGTATCGGCTTCATCGTCGGATGGAGCTTACTGGCTAGTGGCTTGTCGTATCTGAGTACGTCCGTCCCCCCGCTGTGTGCTGTTGTCAGCTCCTTGATGCAGGCTCGTAGCTCGGTCTGTGTCGTCTTGCCACTGAGCAGGTTCTTGGCACGCTCGAGGACGGTGGCGTGGTCTCGCTCTGCGATGAAGTAGTGCGCTGCTCCCGCTTTCCAGCCGTAGAGGCACGGCTCGTGCTTGGGCTGGTAGTCGCTGAATCCCATTACAAATCCATTCTTAACCCATGCGAGGTTTTGCCGATACTCTAGACGGGCGTTCTCCAGTGCCAATATGAACGCTTTTACTTGATTACCTGCGTGCCATACGTAGAAAGCACCTCCATCTTTGAGTCCGCATGCCATGTTCGTGAATGCTTTTGTGAGAAACTCTAGGAAGTTGCTATCGCTCATCTTGTCGTTGGCGATTGCTTTATGCTTCGGCTGTTTCCTGCCCGTAAGCTTAGCTATAGCTTTCTGCGCCTCTCCATAGTCTACGTTGTATGGCGGGTCAGTGACGATGAGGTCGGCACTCCCCCCCCTCATAAGCGTGGCGAAGTGGTCGCTCCTCGTGCTGTCGCCACACATAAGGCGGTGCGTCAGCCCTCGCCCCTCTAAGATGAGGAGGTCGCCCTCGACGATGTCGGTCTCGACCTCCTCAATTTCTTCTGGCATCACGTAGTCGTCCTCCTCAGCGATAGCGTCCTCGTCCTCGTCGTCCGTGAAGTCTGGCAGGTCAATACCCCAGTCAGAAAGCTGTGCGGTGTCCCACTCGAGCTGGAGGGCTTGCCAATCCCATTCGCCCATTGAGCTGTTGTCGAGGATTGTGTATGCGCGGAGCTTATCGGGTGTTACGCTCTCGGGGATTACGACGCATGGCGCGGATGTCATACCCAGCTCTATCATTGCGCGTAGGCGCATATTGCCCCCGATGACGATGTACTTGTCCCCGTGCGGATAGACGAGTATACCGCGAAGTTGTAGCATTTCGGGGTTGTCCAAAATGCTTTTCTTGAGTTTTGCGAGTTTGTCCGGCTGTATGGTGCGTGGATTGGCTGGTAACCCTGCTATCTGCCCCTCGTTAGGTTGTAATTCTGATAGCTTAATATCTCTGTATTGCGGCTCTTGTTTCATTGTACATTTCGCTTGACTTGGTTGTAGTAGTTGCGATAGAATTGCGCGAGGTCGCGGTCTATCGTGATGATGCTTTGTTCCAATCGTGGGTTTGTATTCACGTTAGCCGAGGATGTGACTACGAATGGGAATTTGTCGCCCTCTCCTACAAATACCTTGGCGTGGTTCTTGAACGCTACCAGCCTGCCGATGTGCGGGTGGTCGCTGTATAGATTGTTTAGTTGCATCCACTGCACTCGGTCTGCGTTGGCTACTTTCTCGCCTACGTAGGTG
>QWBY01001041.1_pt1 | contig 17636 bp, 17 predicted proteins | sample 1972471 | NCBI WGS metagenome assembly QWBY01 (sample SAMN09866722, study PRJNA288562) | Human gut metagenome isolate term6_stool, whole genome shotgun sequencing... | reverse complement strand
TTTCTTCAATTTTTTCGTATGTTGTAAATCTTTTTTTACAGCGAAGACACTCTCTACGTCTCCTAATCGCAGTACCCTCATTAGTAGGTCTTGAATCTAATACTTTTGAATCTTCGTAAGAACAAAAAGGACACTTCATAATTAATTATTCTTTAAAAAATCAGGTACTAGTAAAGTATCGTTAAAGCTTGAAGTGCTTTCACTTCTGCTTTCTTCGTTCTTTTCTTCTTCAGCTTCAGAGTCTTTATTTGCATCCTTTTTAGCAGGTTTAGATCCATCGTCAAACTCTGTAGCAATAACAGTTATCTTTATAGAGTCGCCAAGGCTTTCATCAATACCAGCACCGAAGATGATGTTTGCATCGTCAGCAACTGATTGTCTGATTAAGTCTGCTGCTTCGTTAACTTCGAACATACCAAGGTCTGTACCACCAGTGATGTTTAATAGAACGGACTTAGCTCCTTCTATAGATGTTTCAAGTAGTGGTGACTTGATTGCAAGTTTTGCTGCATCTGTTGCTCTGTTATCTCCTTGAGCAAAGCCTATACCCATATGAGCGATACCCTTTTGCTCCATGATAGTCTTAACGTCAGCAAAGTCTAGGTTGATTAGGTTTGGAACACTAATAAGGTCTGATATACCTTGAATACCTTGTTTTAATACTTCGTCAGCCATAATGAATGCATCTTTTAGTGATGTCTTCTTGTCAGCTATTTGAAGAAGTCTATCGTTTGGTATAGTTACTAGTGTATCAACAACTTCAAGTAGTTGGCTAACACCTTGAGATGCGTTCTTAGCTCTCTTCATACCTTCAAAGCCAAATGGTCTTGTAACAACGCCTACAGTTAGTATGCCTTGTTCCTTAGCGATTTGTGCAATGATAGGTGCAGCACCAGTACCAGTTCCACCGCCCATACCAGCTGTGATAAATACCATGTCAGTGCCTTTAAGCATTTCAGTGATGCCTTCTTTATCTTCAAGAGCTGCTTGAGAACCTACTTCTGGATTAGCTCCAGCTCCTAGTCCCTTAGTTACCTTATCTCCTATTTGAATTTTGTTTTGTGCCTTTGATGATGCAAGAGCTTGTCTATCTGTATTAACAGCAATAAATTCAACACCCTTTACACCTGCATCAACCATTCTGTTAACGGCGTTGTTACCTGCTCCACCAACACCTATAACTTTAATCTTTGCAAATTGGTCAATTTCTACATCAAAATCAATCATTTACGAATCCTCCTTTTTATACTAAGTTTTAATTATTTACTCTATTACTTATATTCTACCACAAAATTTACATTTTGTTTAGTATTTTTCTTCTAATTGTTGCAAAATTGTTAAAAATTCTTCCTCCAAAGACAAATATCGCTGCATAATATAGAGGTATGCTTAAGATATCTCCAAGCCATGTCAGTAGTGCAGCAATGATGGAGTTGCCTATAAGGCCTGATAAAAATAGCTTATTATTAAAATTATTGTCCAAGTATGCATTCAAGCCGCCAAATACTGAGTCAATCGCTGCAAGTAGTGCCATGGATATATACAGTGAATAATATGGATTGTAGCTGTATGGCAATAGGTAGCCTATGAGTATACCGATCACTATACCTATGATTGCAATAATCATTTTTTATCCTCTCCTGTCAAAGTTTTTGAATATATAATCTTATCTTCGTCTATCTTTTTCTTAACAAGCACCTTTTCTTTTTGTTCAATCTCAAGCTTAATTGGGTTTATGGTCTCTAGTATGCTTGCAAAGGTACCTGGCGATTTTATTGCTGAGTATAATTTATCACTGTTACCTATCGCCTTTATAATGAAAGGTGCGCCCTTAGTTCTTCCATTGAGTCTAACGACAGGGCCGTTGCACTTAACGCCTGTTCTCGAATAAACTCTCAGGTCGTTTATAGATATGGCCTCAGCACCTGAAGTTCTAAGATCATTAATTATTCTTAGTAGGTCGCTATCGTGAATAACATCGGTCCTCTTGACAGGTCTATCGACACTCTCTTCCGTAATCGTTAGAACTATGCCTGCACCTTCAAGGTCCACGTCGCCTGATATCATCTCATAAAAAACTTTTTCATCCTTTAAGAACTTTAAGAACTCGCTATCGTTCTTGACAAGTTTCTCAAGAGTCTCAAGTTTTTTATCTTGCTTCTCAAGCTCATCATTGATGCTCTTTATCTCAGCTTTTAAATTTTTTATCTTAGTACTCGTCTCTTTCATCTTGTTTATGCTTAAAGGCTCGAAAAACTCTTTACCTGTCTTTAAGTATAAGCCTAAGAAGACACCTATTAAAAGATAAATTATGACAAGCACAATGCGTTTGGTTTTGTATTTCATTCTTGCACTTCATAAACAGGCTTAGCATACAAGAACTCGATACTCTTTTTGTATCTTGGTATAACTATGTCATCCCTTGCTGTCAATGTTACTTGATAGTTATAGTTTTGAAGCTCGTCCTTAATTCCGCCTTTAAACTCTATAGCCGATTGCATGGTGTCGGCGTCGCCTATAGCCTTGATGACTATAGGCGCTGACATGCTGACTCCACCGACCTCTATATGTTTACCTGCACTTACTATCTCTGTAAATGATGTGTATCTCTCTTCGTTTATTGAGATGGCTTCTGCTCCTGCACTGTTCAAAACGCTTATAGCACTAAGTACTAAGTCGATGTCGTTTTGTATGCCGAAACCTACTTCTCCATCAGCAAGCTTAGGCTCATCTATAGTTAATATGATGCCCTTGCCTTTTAGATCAGTATAGCCTGATACCATTTTATATTTTTCAGTTTCTTCGTATAATTTCTTTGCTATCTCATTGTTGCTTGATCCAGGTTTTTCGTACTCTCTAAGCTTGTCTTCTGTCTCGTCAAGCCTTTGTAGTAGTTTATCTCTTTCAGACTCAAGAGATTTAACCCTTTGTGCAAGCTCTTGCGCTCTCTTAACATTTAAGGGGTTGCCAACTGTTTTTCTAACCGTCTTAAGCTGCATCGTTATGGCTATACCTACAACTACGCAAGCAATGAATAACATTATCTTTTTCTTATCAATTTTCATCTATCCACCCACTACAACAGGCGCCTTGCCCTTATTAAACATAATCATCTTAGGTACTATTCCTTTGTCCTTAAGCTTAATCATAAGCTCATTTAAGACCTTCATCTTGTATCTGATGTCCTTTAACTCGCCTAGCTGAACAACAAGTCCATTCCTATAGTTAAGTGAAACTTCTAAGTCTGCATTCTTTTCTATAGTCTTAATATCTTTAACTAAATCATTTGCGCTTATTTCAACTATAAGCTCTTGTAATGAAGCGCCAACTTCTGTATTATAAAAGTTCTCTCCTTGTTCAAGATGAGTCTTGTCAAAGTTCTTTATTAGTGGGTAACCTTCCTTGTATGAATTACTATTCTCCAATACAGTACCCTTCTCGTCAATGTAGATGTACTTAGAGTCACTATAGAACTCAGCTGCAATCAATCTTTCTTTAATCTCTATGCTTATAGTATCCTTTGAAGACCTAGAAAGGTGTGCATCCTCGACATATGGATTAGCTTTAATCTTTGCCTTTGCTTCTGCTAAGCTTTGCTTAAGTATGTTCTCGCCAATCTCAAGTTCACTCGCCTTTATGATATCATCTGTTGACAAGTTTTTATTGCCAGTAACTTTTATATTCTTTAAACCAAAGAGTTTTGTATTGAATATAAACAAGATGAAGGCAAAAACAATTACAGTAATTACGAAGAATCTCATCAGACTTCTCCTTCTTTGTCTTTGCTTCTTTATTCTGTTTCTCCTTATATCCTTTTTACTCATTGGTTCCATAATTTCACCTTTAAACAGTTTTTATAATTATATCATATATCTCATCAATAGCGTTTTTGTGAAATATATTCTTAAGTCCCTCTTGCATTGACTTGTAAATATCTTCGTTATGAAGTATTTTATTGACCTCTTCGTATAATAGGTCTTCGTTAAGATCCTTCTCAAGAATCATCTTTGCAGCACCCATCTCTTCAAAGTAGCGCGCGTTATACTCTTGGTGGTTCTCAACAACATAGGCCTTTGGTATTATAATGACAGGCTTTCTAACGCATGAGACTTCATTAAGTGTAAGCGCCCCTGCACTCGTGATAACCATGTCAGCATCTATCAAAGCCTTTGGCATATCATATAGATACTCTCCAACGCGAATATTAGATTTAGTGTAATCAATACCTGCCTTGTCAAGTTCTTCCTTGAACCAATTATATGCATAAGTTCCACTTACGTGGAAGATGTTGAAGTCCATGTCCTTATAATGCTTCTTAATCATATCAAGCACAGTCTCATTGATGGACTTTTGTCCACCGCTTCCACCAAATGATAAGACAACTTTTTTGTCGTTATCAAAGTCGTAGTAGGACTTGTGATCTGCCTTCTCATGTATATCGTCAAAATCTTTTCTAATTGGTATTCCAACTATATTAGTAACGTCTTCTTTATTAAGAAGCTTCTTTGTGTTCTCATTCGTAACTAGTATCCTAGTCGCTCTCTTCTTCAAAAGTCTTGTTGTGATGCCTGCGTGAACATTAAGCTCGAAGATTACTGACTTGATCTTCAGCCTTTGCGCTTCATAAACAAGCGGGCCCGATACATAGCCACCCGTACCTATAACAAGGTCCGGCTTAAAGTCCTTGATTATCCTTTTGCAATCGCCAAGTGATTTGAAAAGAAGTCTCAAAAACTTCAAAGCGTCCTTTGGGTTCTTCTTCGGTATCTTAACAATGTCTATGCCTTTGAAGACTATGTCTTCTTTAGCAACAAGTCTTTCTTCAAGACTGCCTTTTCTGCCAACGTATATTACTTCATGATTATTCTCAATTAATTTCTTTGCTATGGTCATGGCTGGGTATATGTGTCCACCTGTGCCACCACCTGTTACGATAAATCGCATTACTTCACCTCTGAATTTGCACTCTTAGATATATTTAACAGTACTGCTGCTAGTATCATATATATGATTAAAGATGTACCACCATAACTAATGAATGGTAGTGTGATACCTTTAGATGGCACTAGGTTAACAGATACCGCTGCGTTTATCCAAAATTGTATAGCTATAAGTGAGCTGATGCCACTTGCAAGCATAAGTCCGTATCTATCCTTTGCTCTTGCAGCTGTTAAATATCCTTTAATAATTATAACAGAAAACAAGGCAACAATGCAAATCATACCTAAGAAACCAAGTTCTTCACCACATATAGCAAGTATATAGTCGTTATAAACTTCTGGTATATAGAAGAACTTTTGCGTGCTTCTACCAATGCCAACGCCCGATAGGCCGCCATTGGCATAAGCAAATAAACTTTGTGCCGGCTGCCAACCTGCATGTCTTATATTCTTAATTGGATCTAGGTAGCCAAAGATTCTCTCTCTTCTAAATGTGTTTCTAAATATCGCAAGGTATACAACACCTGCTCCGCCTAATAAGGCTGGCGGTATTATACCAAGCGGTGCGCCACCTATGAAGTACATGATAGATAGAGAGCCTGCAACTGTTACTGCAGTACCTAAGTCCTTTTGTATGTATATAATTCCAGAAAAGAATGCAATGATGGCTATAGGCACTACGACGATGTTTTGCATATTTCTTCTATTCATCTTAATTCTGCTCATGTAAGACGCCATGCAAAAGACTGCCGCAACTTTAATTACGTCAGAAGGCATGAAAGAGAAACTGCCTAAGTTGATCCACCTCTTCGCTCCTTTACCGAAGTCAGTACCTAGTGGTGTAAGCTTTAGTATCAATACTAAAACTATACTTGATATTAGCATAAAGCTTATAAAGAATCTTGTATCATACTTCTTATAATCAATCCTATAAGCAATTAATGATAGTATTGCCCCTGCTAAGACAAAGACTAGGTGCCTTGTTAAAAAGTACACTCCGCCATACTTACCATTCTCAAGCTGATAGCTGTATGGGTATGAGCTTGTATATACAAGTAGTATGCCTAAGATGATTAGACATATAACAGATATTAAGATGTGATAATCAGGTGCATTACTTTTATTTTTCATTTATTTCAACTCATTTACTAATTTTTTAAATTCAAGTCCGCGTTCTTTGTAGTTTTTGTATATTCCCCAGCTTGCGCATAATGGTGATAGGAGTACTATGTCGCCTTTTTGTGCATGCGAGCGAGCAACTGTAACTGCTTCTCTCATATTTTGAACCATAGTTATCTTGTCGTAGCCAACATTGTTGAAAGCCTCTTTAATCTTATCCTTTGTTTGGCCAAATAGTATTAAGCTTCTAATCTTATTCTTCGCCTTCGATGCAAAGTCTTCGAATGGTATGTTCTTATCATAGCCACCTGCAATTAAAACTATGCTCTTGTCAAAGGCTTCTACTGCTTTAAGAGACGCATCAGGGTTAGTGCCCTTAGAGTCATTATAGTACTCAACATCATCAAGCGATCTAACGAACTCGATTCTGTGCTCAACCCCCTTGAAGTCCTTTATCTCTTTAACTATGTCCTCTCTCTTAACACCAAAGACTTCTAGAGCAAGAGTTGCTGCCATAAGGTTCTCGTAGTTGTGACGACCCTTTATGAATATATCATCCTTGTTTATGACAATGTTTTTATCTTTGTCAACTATGTTTGGTGTGATGTAGTTCATATCTACTAAATCTTTTTCTTTTGATGAGAAATATAGTATATTTGTATCTTGATCCACCTTATTTAAGGCGATATCGTCATAATTAAGTATCAAATATGACGACTTGTCCATATTTTTATAAATTTTCTTCTTCGCCTCTTCATAAGCTTTGAATGATCCGTGCCAATCCAAATGATCTGGTGTGATATTTAGTATGATGGCAATGTTTGGTTTGAAATCTTTTGTGTACTCTAATTGAAAGCTTGATGCTTCTATGACGTGTGTGTCATAGCTTGCTGCTTCAAGTAGTGGCGAGACGCCGATATTGCCTATGACATTGACATTGTAGCCAAGGTCTTTAAGCACTTTGCCGATGAATGTTGTTGTAGTTGTCTTGCCGTTAGTACCTGTGATAACGATGAACTTATGATTCTTAAAGTCTCTATAAAGTATTTCTATATCAGAGACTATCTCAACGTTCTTGTCTACAAGGTAGCGAATTATATCTGAAGATGGTTTTATTCCAGGGCTCTTTAACACAAAGCTAAACTCGATGGCATCAAGCTCAGTTCTTGTTAAAAATTTAATATCGTCAAGGTTCTCGTTTGCCCTGTCCTTTAAGATTTGATCCATGTTGTCATCGTAAACATAAACATTAGCTCCTTTACTTATAAAGTATAAAGAAGCTCCGTAGCCAGATATTCCATATCCTAAAATCAGAATATTTTTGTCCTTGTAGTCCATATTATCACCTCAAAAATATTACTAGTGATGCCACGCATAGAACTAGTGTCCACGCGCAGAACATCATAACAACTTTAGTTTCTTTCATGCCTTTCATCTCAAAGTGGTGGTGCAGTGGACTCATAAGAAAGACTCTCTTACCTGTCTTTTTGAACACCACTACCTGTATGATAACCGAAAGTGTTTCCATAATCAAAACTAAAGCATATATAATCATGTAGAAGTGCAGTCCTAGTAGTATAGTTAATATTGCTAAGACGCCTCCTAAGAACAATGATCCAGTGTCACCCATAAAAATTTGTGCTGGGTACTTGTTAAATAATAAAAATCCTAGTAGCGATGCAAACATTATGATTGAATATGCGTATGTTGTCATATTCGAAATCTTTAATGAGAATATCGCTAGTGTTAGTAGTATGATAGACATAACGCCTGTTGCAAGGCCGTCAAGTCCATCTGTTAAGTTAACTGCATTTGTGCTTGCAACTAGTATGAAGAAGTTAAGTAAGATTACCCACTTGCCTAAGTCCACTTCTTTGTAGAATGGTATAGATACCTTTGTTCCTACTAGTTTGTATGCAAAGTATGCTATAAGAGCTGAGAAAAGCATTTGCAATAATAATTTTTGATAAGCTCTTAAACCTAAGTTTCTGTGCTTGAAAAATTTTATATAGTCGTCTAAAAAACCTACAAGGCCATAAGCAGTGCTGCCTAGGGCAAGTAGTATGATCTCTTTTGTAAAGACAAAGCCCATAAGGTATGAAGCGATAAGTGCTAGTAGTGAACTTACTACGAACAAGACTCCGCCCATAGTCGGCGTGCCTGCCTTCTTTAGATGCGATTTAGGTCCTTCCTGTCTTATGTTTTGTCCAAGTTTGTACTTTCTAAGCTCTGGTATGATTATCTTCACAAGTATGCAAAGTATAAGAAAGCTTAGTATCGATATGATTATGCTGTATGTCTTTATATTTTTAAACATCTTAGTCCCCCAAATCTAATACAACTATAGAGTTCTTTCTTACTTCTTTATCCGCTTGAGGACTTTGCTTCTTAACAATGCCATCTCCATTGATTCTTAGCTTAATGCCAATCTTCTCAGCTAGTCCTAATGCCTCATCACGAGTCATACCTTTGAAGTCCGGTGTAAGAATTGTATTTTCTTTCTTAACTTCAACATCAAGCGTTATAACAGTGCCCTTTTCAACATAGACACCTGGCTTTATGCTTTGCGATATGATTAGTGATTCTTCTGTATATTCTTTATAATTAGTATCAAAACTTAGTGAAAGGTCTGCAAGTTCAAGTCCCGCTTCACCCATAGTCTTGTCTTTTAAGTTAGGTACTTGTACCTTTTCATTCTCAACTTCTGTAACCTCGCTAGCTGGAGGTATCTTGTAGTAGTCGATTATAAATTTTGCTACATCTTGAAAGATAGGTGCCGCAACCAAAGAGCCGTATGCCATACCGCTTCTTGGCTCATCCACAATTGCAAGTACTACAAACTCTGGATTATCGATAGGGAAAGCTCCTACGAAGGACGATATATATGCGTTCTTTTTGTACTTACCATCAACTATCTTTTGTGCTGTACCTGTCTTGCCGCCGATTCTGTAGCCTTCTATCCTTGATTTCTTGATGTATCCGTCTCTAACAACACTTTCAAGAAGTCTTCTCATATGCTCACTTGTATCTTCTGAAATAACTTTTCTTCTAACAACACTCTTTGGTGTGTCTATAACATTACCAAAGTCGTCAACAGTCTTTAAAACAAGCTTTGGTTTGTAAAGCGTACCGCCATTAACAACAGCGCATATTGCGTTTGCCATCTGTATAGGTGTTACCGCAAGACCGTGTCCATATGACATAGTCGCAAGCTCAACTGGACCTATAGTATCAAAGTTTGTTGGAAGTATACCTAAGCTCTCGCCAGGTAAGTCGATGCCACTTTTTTCGCCGAAGCCAAAAGCCTTTGCGTATCTAAACAGGTCTTTCTTGCCTAAGATGTTACCTATTTGCACGAAGGCAACGTTACAAGAGTTGTTTAGCGCCTGTGATATATTTTGTGTGCCATGGGCTTTGTGCTCGGCGCATGATAGTGTTCTTCCGAAGATGTTTATAGAGCCTGAACAAGAGAAGGTCATGTTGTAATTTAGCTTGCCTTCTTCTAGTCCTGCTGCAAGGTTTATTACCTTGTAAACAGATCCCGGCTCGTATGAGTCACTTATAGCGTTGTTACGCCACTTATCAAATAATATTTGATTCTTCTCTTCATCCTTTGCCTCGGCCCAGACTTCTTCTTCAACATCATCCGGCTTATTTCTTGGGTCGTTTAGATTAAATCTGCCAGTATTGGCTAAGGCAAGTATAGATGAGTCTCTTGGGTCCATAACTATGATCGATACAGACTCAGCGTTTTGCTTTTCTCTCGCAGCGTCAGCTATCTTTTCAACTTCTCTTTGAAGTTTTTCGTCAATAGTTAGAACAACGTTAACGCTCTTTTTGCCCTCTATAATCCTTGCTTCTTGGTTAGGAAGAGCGTTTTTCATGTTTGCTTCAAGCTGTTGAACCTTCTTAGAATCTCTACCCTCTAAAGCCTCATTAAGCTTAACCTCAAGGCCATTGATACCAACGTTGTCAATATTATTAAAGCCAATAAGCTGAGATGCTAAATCGTTAAATGGGTAATATCTCTTAGCTTTTTCTTCGATTTCAAGAACAGTTTTAAACTTGATGCCTGCCATGCTTTCTTTAAGCTTCTTGTAATCATCAAGTTCCATCTCTTTAACAACTCTAATTCTCTTTTTGCTCTTGATTCTATCTAGTATATCTTTTGCATCCTCTTTAGTTATCTCAGATATCTTTGTTGAAACTTCTTCAGCTATATCGTTATACTTCTTCTCTCTCTTTAACTTCGCTTCTTCCTTTTCATCCTCATCTTCTTTGAATGGAGCACTCCATATAGTTACGATGTTTTTATTTACCGCTAATGGTTTATTGTTCCTATCGTATATGTAGCCTCTTTGATTGCCAAGGCTGACTGCCTTAGTCCATTGACCAACGGCGTACTCTTTCAAGCCCTTCGCACCAGTTATCTGCACTGAGAATAATTTAATTAAAAATACTAATATTATTAATCCAAAAAAAGCCAGTACAGTCAAAATCCTATTATACTTATTAGGAGTTTTAAACTTGCCTGTCTTTCTTCGTCTTATATGTCTATCGCTATTTCGCGTTTTCATTTTCTGTCACTTTCTTCTATATTTTTATCGATGTCATGATCAAGACTAACGATAACTTTATCGTCAATCTCTTTTTCTGCAGCATTATTTGTATTTATGTTTAATATTTGACTTTCATTAGGGTATATCATTCCAAGCTTAGTCCTTGCTTCGAACTCTATGGCACCTGCATTCTTAAGGCTTTCAAGTTTTGCTGTTTCATCTATAAGACTAGCTTTAAGTCTTGAGATTTCAGCATTGCTATGGTTTATAGAGTTTTGCACTCTAGTTACTCTATCTGCACAGAAAACAAGCATAGTAAATATCATTCCAAGTGCAATAGCACAAAGAACTGTTCTAACAAAAAAGACATTAACTACTCTCTCCTTTGCTTTAGATCTACTCTTTAAATTCTTTTTAACAAGTGGTCTACTTATTGTTCTTTCTTGCGAATAAACTGGACTATCATATAATTTTCTCGCTGCAGATGACATAATATTCCTCCCTCTATACTCTTTGTGCTATCCTAAGCTTTGCGCTCTCGCTTCTAGGATTAGCTTTTAATTCTTCTTTGCTTGCTACAAGTGGCTTATTGTTTACAAGCTTTAGCTTTCTCTTATGATTGCATGTACATATAATGCTCTCAGGTGGGCAAATGCAATCAAGCGTATTAAACTTAAATATGTCTTTTACAATTTTATCTTCCATCGAATGAAATGTAATTATCGCTATCCTACCGTCCGTATTTAATATATCGATAGCGTCTTGCAAAGCAGCATTTAGTGCGCCCAGCTCGTCATTTACCTCTATCCTTAAGGCTTGGAATGTCTTCTTTGAAGGGTGTTTGTTCTCTCTCGCCTTCTTAGGTATCGCTCTTTTGATCACATCAGTAAGTTCGAATGTCGTCTCTATCGGCTTTTCTTCTCTGTATTCGCAGATGAATTCAGCTATCCTTCTAGCCCATCTCTCTTGCGAGTACTTGAAGATGACCTCTTCTAGTTCCTCTTTAGAGTATGTATTAACGATATCGTATGCCGATTTGCCACTTTCTTGATCCATGCGCATATCAAGTTTGGCATCAAGTCTGTATGAAAAGCCTCTGTCCTTGTTGTCAAGCTGATACGACGATACACCTATGTCAAGTAGTATGCCATCAAGGTGCTTAATGCCTAAACTTTGGCAAATGGCTTTAATATTTCTATAGTTGTCGTGAACTAACTTAAAATTGCCACCAACACTACTTAGCACTTCGTTTGCCTTATTAAGAGCTTCCTTATCCCTGTCAACACCTATAAGTAGTCCGTCGTCACTTAACCTTTTTAATATCTCTTGTGAGTGACCTGCTCCGCCTATGGTTCCGTCTAAGTAGACGCCGTTAGGCTTTATATCAAGGCCCTCTATCACTTCTGAAAGCATTATAGGTATGTGCTTAAACTCCATAACTAATCTCTCTTTATATTGTTTGCAAGCTCTTCAAGAGGTGCGACAGTTGCCTTGTAGTTCTTATAAACTTCTGTATCCCAAATTTCGATTCTCTTTCTAACACCAATGATGTAGACGTCACCCTTTATGTCCATCATCTCTCTAAGCATCTCAGGAAGCATTACACGGCCGTTCTTGTCCATGTTTGCTTCGTTCATATAAAGGAACATCTCACGTTCAAATTTTCTGTTTTCTAAGACAGTATCAGGTAGATCATCGAATTGCTCAAGCTTTTTCTCGTATGTTTCGCGGTTATAAACGTAGATACATCTATCGTATCCTCTCGTGATTATGAAGTCTTTACCAAGTTCATCACGCATTTTAGAGGGTATGATAACCCTCCCGTTTGAATCAATACTATGTTTGAATAAACCCATGAACATTGATAACACCTTCTTAATGCATTCGAAACATTAATAACCATTTCGAACCATTTCTAGCTTTATTACAACCATTTTAAACCATTTTGCTACTTTTTACTACAATTATTACAATCATGTTACAGAAATGTCCAAAAAATACTACTTTAGTATTATTTTTAAGCCTAAATTATTTTTTCTTAAATAAAAAATGACTAGCTTTTACACTAGTCACTCATCATTAGCAATAAAAAATGCTTCAAGCGCTATCGCCTGAAGCAAATAATTACTCTGTCATCTTATATATTAAATTTTTTATCATTATTGTGCTGTCTTTGCTTGTGTTTTTCAAACTTATATCTAAATTTTTAAGTTCATTCATAAACTTAAGCAAAAATTTATAGTTATACGAGTGTGCAAGGCTTGATAGCTTCTTATACTCATATGGCGATATCTTCAATAGATCTTTTTTCTCTACTTCGCTTTTCTTTTCTATATCGCATACCTTTAGCTCAAGTAGCAATCTTACATTTCTAAATATCATATACGAAGTCTTTATGTCTGCCTCGCCATTAGTAAGAAGCTTCTCATACTCATTAAGTGCCGCAGCTGTCCTTTTGTTATTAATTGCATCTATCATGGCAAAGATGTTGTCAATGGTATTTTCCTTAACAACTTTTTCTATTGCGCCCCGTGTAAGCCTGCCCTTAGCTATATAGCTTGCAAGCTTCTCAACTTCTGATTCAAGGCTATACATATTAACGCTCTCATCGCTGTAAAAGCCGAGTCTATCAATTAAGAATCTTGCTTCAGCAAAGCCTGCTTCTACGCCCAGCTCGTTAAATTTGCGCGCTGTCCACTTGACAAGGTCCTCTATCTTCTCCTTGTCAAAGCTCACTATGTGATCATTTTTCTTGAAGTGCTTGTAAAATTTAAGCGTCTTTTTTATGCTATCGTCCTCATCCATAAATATGATTATGCTCGTGTCAGGCATTTTTCCAAGCTCATCAAGTAAGTCGTCATCGTTAAGGACCTTGATGCTGTCATTTGCCTTTCTCACTATGGTGATTTTCTTCTCAGCCATTAGTGGAAGCATAGTGATATTACTTTTGATATCTTTAACTAAGTTCTCAGAGTACTTAAGGTCCGCAAGGTTCATAAGTCTTTGATTGCTGTCAAGATAATTAGCTATAAGTGCATCCAAGGTCTTGTCCATAAGATAAGTCTCTATGCCTTTAAATAGATAAGCGCCGCCAACATTATTCATTTTAACTTCATTTAAGAAATTTCTATAGTTCATATGTCATGTCTCCATACTTTTTATATTCATAAATAACTATACTTATTATATAAGAAAATATTATAGATAGCAAGCTCAATAAGAAGATGTACTTCTTCATATAATCAAGGTACTTGTAATACTCTTTGTAAAAAGTTTTAATCTCGTAAGTATCTCCTTTAAAAATTACGCTAATCATGCCTTGTCTGTCAGTTCTGTAAAAGTTTGCATGTATTGCCTTGAATCTATCTAGCGTCTCTTTATGAGGATGTCCATAAGAGTTATTGAGCCCTTGCGAGCTGATTGCATCTTTAGGTCTAGTCTTCTCTAAAAACTCCTTCGTTGAACTACTCTTAGATCCGTGATGCGGCGTCTTTAGTATATCAACCTTGCTTAGCTGACTTAGATAATAGCTCTCCGCAATTGCTTCTATGTCTCCAGTGAAGAGAATCTTTGTCTCATGCACGTTAAGCGTGAAGACCAAAGAACGATTGTTGCCCTTCAAAGCCTTCGAAGACTTATACATCTTCAATTTAACGCCTTCTCCAAAGTCTATCCATTCAAATTTTTCAGGATTGATGTACTCGACTCCCTTTTCTATAAGTTTTTGCTTCACATCCTCTGTCGCAATGTCTTTGTAAAAGCAAATTTTCTTTACTTTAAAATCATCTAGAAGATATACAAGGTTGCCGTAGTGATCCTTGTCAAAGTGTGAGATAAATATCATGTCTAAAGTATGAACTCCATAGTTCTTCAAAACATCTTTAAGCGTTCTGTCATAAGAAAATGACGTACCCATAATGTCACCTGCAACATCAACCATTATCTTCTTTCCTGCAATGTCTAGAAGCATCGCTTCCTCTTGTCCTATGCTGATCATATTGAGCGTGTCATAATGCCTTTGGCCTTGCATATATACAAAGCTTCCTGATATTGAGATCACAGCCATCATCATAAGCATAAATCTTATAAGCCTTGCCTTCATATAGCTGAAATTATTTATTAGATAAAAGCCGATTAAGACTATGAAATATGCGAATATCAGTGCATCTTGATTGTAAAGACTGATTTTTAAAATGTCAATTTTGCTTATTAAGAGCAAGACCTCATATAAAGAGCTAAGTACATAGTCCACGAGCCTAAATATGATGGCAAGTGGGCTTATGAGTAGCGAGGCTAGCAATACTACAAAGCTTACTGTGATGATACCTGAGTAAATTGGCAGCAATAATAAATTTGTAATCAGCGAGATAAAGTTAAACTCGTGAAATGTGTATAGTTGAATTGGCGCAAGAACTAAATTTATTGCTAGCACAAAAAGGAGTGCTTCCTGAGTTTTATTTTTCTTGTCTATAAGCTTTTTAAATCTTCTAAATAAAAGTTCTATCGCATAGGCTGCACCGTATGAAAGTAGCATGGAGAAAGAAAAGACATAGTATGGATTGATTAAAAGTGTTATCATTAAAGCGATGGAGATGATTTGAGCTCGCTCTATGCTTATGTCGTAGACAAATGCTAGGTCAAGCGCGATAAAAAGTATCATTGCTCTAAGGAAGGATACTGGATAAGCTATAAGCGCGCCATAAATCAGAAGAAAAATTATGCATATAGAGCTCGCCCTTCTCTTGCTTAAGCCAAAAGTAATAAGTATAAAAATGATTGCAAAGCTTATGAGTGATACATGCAGTCCTGAAACCGCAAGTAGGTGCCCAAGACCTACCGAACGGTATGTTCCAAGCTCATCCTCATCCAAAAATTTAGTGTTCGACATAAATATGGCCTTAAGAAAGTTTGCGTTGCTTTCCTTCATAGTATTTTTTGTAAGCGCATCCAGCTTCTTTTCAAAGGCAATGTTTAATTTCTCTGCAAAAGAGATCTTCCACTTAGCATTTTCGAAGTCATTAAACTTTATCTTGTACTTGATGTTCTTTGTTAAGTAATACATCTTCTCGTTGAACAAGTTTGGATTTGCATTTATACGTATATCTTCAAGCTTAGAGCTAACTATAATCGTGTCAAAGTTCTCCAAATGAGCCTTGCCGCTGTAGTAGGCCTTTAATTTTTCATTAAAAACATTGCCATGTATATTTTTAACAGAGGCGATAAACGTTGAGTAGCCCTCGTACTCCTTAACATTCTCAACTCGTAATACATACTCATGCCTTTCATTCTTATATTTGTTAAAAGCACTACGTCCTCTATAGCTTGTGTACAAAGCCGTTAGTGAAAAAACTGCCACAGACAAAATGAGATAAAGCCTAACACGCTTATTGGTGAAGAAACTCACCCCTAATATGATGCCAAGGCTTGCTAAAATGTAGCTATTGATATTGAAATAATAAGTGTATATGGCAGCTAAGACAATAATACACGCGAAAAATGAATACTTCCTTCTCATGTCTACCTCTTTATAAAATTATAACACTTAAAAGTAATTTAATAAAGAATTTACTCAAGATAAGTGACATTTGTGCAAAAATATATTATAATATACTTGGTGATTCAATGGAAAATGTAATAGAAAATATCAACGATAACAATAGAAAAGAAATTTATAATATCGCACTAAGAACTGCTGAATTGCTACTTAAAAACGGCTCGGAAGTTTCAAGAGCAAACGATACTGTTAAAAGGATACTCTCAAGCTACGGCTTCTTTGACATACCACTGTTCCTTTCACCTACAGTAATCATAATCGGAGACAGTAGCAATAACTCCTCGTTCTACCTCGTTAAAAACATAGAGACAAGAGGTAACAATATTGGCAGAGTTAATATGATTAATGCTTTCTCAAGAGATTTCTGTGCAAAGAAAATAGAGGTCGCAGAAGCAATGCAAAGGCTTGATGAGATAGCAAGCAGCAGTGAATATAGCTTCTTAACTATACTACTTATGGCTTGCATAGGCTGCGCTATGTTTACACTAATGCTTGGCGGTAGCACAAATGACTTTTTATGCTCAATATTTACATCAGCCCTAGGCTTCGTTATTAATGAGTATATACTAAAGCTTTCTAAGACGCCATTTTTAGGAAACTTTATATCCTCTTTAGTAGCAACATTTGCCGCAGTGCTTTTGATTAAACTACATTTAGGACACAACCTTAATATGATAGTTGTTGGTTCCATACTTCCACTAGTTCCAGGAGTTGCTTTTACATCAGGTATTAGAGACTTCTTAAGTGGCGACTTAATCTCAGGCATAGCAAGAAGCTTCGAAGCAGTCTTTGTAGCAGTAGCCATCGCCTTTGGTGTTGGTAGTGTGCTAGTCTTTATGTCACTAATTGGAGGTATATAATGAACTACGTAATAAAACAATTTGTGCTTGCAAGCATATCATGCGCAACTATATCCGTGCTATTTAATATACAAAAGAAAAACATCTTCCTATGCGCAATCAACGGTGCAATATGCTGGACCTTGTACATGGTCTTAACAGCAAACAAGTTTAACTATATATTCTCTTCACTACTATGCTCACTACTATGCGGCATCTTAGGCGAATTCTTTGCAAGATGGCAAAAAACACCAGTCAATTGCTACTTCATTATAGGCGTAATACCACTAGTTCCCGGTCTTAAGATATATCAGTCAATGAACTACTTCATTACAGACGACCTTAAAAGCGGCGCAACAGAAGGTATACAAGCCTTGTTTATGGCAATCGCCATAGCAGTAGGACTGATGATTGCATCCTCAGTAAGTAAAATATTTAGAAACATAAAAGCACAGCAAGAACTAAAAAAACTAAAAATAATTTATAAAAACAAAAATAAATAATATATCTAGATAGAAAAAATCCACCCAAGTAAATGGGTGGATTTTTTTATACTCTCTTATTGAACACAATATACTACAAAATGTTTAAATCAAACCTATATATATTAACATTAGTATATCCC
>QWBY01002366.1_pt1 | contig 17638 bp, 19 predicted proteins | sample 1972471 | NCBI WGS metagenome assembly QWBY01 (sample SAMN09866722, study PRJNA288562) | Human gut metagenome isolate term6_stool, whole genome shotgun sequencing... | reverse complement strand
AATCATATGCAAACCGCAAGCATATAACATCGACATAGTATAGCTCTCTTTATGCCTTCTGTAATAGCGATACACTATGTAGTGTGTGATATAATAAAAATCTATCATATTTTATATTATTTAGGGTCTGCTAATTTATTTCTTTCATACAACCTTGTGGCGTGCGCAGAACTTGTCAAGCAGACGGTCTATCAGCCTGCTGCCGTCCTCCAACAGGTTGGAATCCGTTGGATAGCGTACCTCGGCGTTGCAGCATGTGGCGTCAATCTTCATCGTACCGCCGTGATCGTTGCCGGCACCATTGTGACTGTTCCTCAGACGTTTGTTGTATTCCTTCTCTATCCTGTCCCAGGGAAGGTGGTCGGCCAGCTTGACCCAACGGTTGGATTTGCTCAATCCCGAAAGCAACTCCTGAAGTTCAAACAGGTCGTGACTGCGATATTGTGAGTAGTATTTCATTTTGCTTCGTTTATGTTTTAACACCAAAAGGTAGTCATTTTTCGTGAATTACACAAATAATATAAGGTATATATTATTGAATGTCAGTGGGTTATACTTATTTAGTAGACCATAGATAAAGGAAATACAAGCTGTTTAAGGTCGCTTCTTGTCACTTATGCCCCCCTATGTATATTCTGTTTTGGGCCTATTATTCTTCCATTCTTGCCCTAATTCTATCCCAAGCATGTGAATCGAATAGGAAACAGTCTCTCATTGTCTCCATCATCGATAAAAATCGACTGAATGGAATGGTAAAGCTCAACTCATTCTTGCCGACCATAGGACGAACAGAAGGATCAAACAAGCCGATAAAGCAGCTTTGGCCTTTCCTTTCATTCTCTACGACAGTCCTCGAAACGACCGTACTACAACCCGAACCAAATTGAGATAAAACTGCATCAGGAGCGTTATTGTCGAAGAATGCCCAACCACACAGTCCAGATAGCAAATCGGGAGTTGCATAGAACAGTACACCTTCCGTCCCATCGAAAGATTCGGTTTTGTCTATCCTGATGAAATTGAGATAAGGCTTCACAGGTCGTTTGATCCCAAGTCCCTGAACGAAGTCAATAACCATTTCAGGTGTTTTCTTGTATTTCTCTTTCAACGACACGAAGCCTGGCACTCGTTCTGGCATATCAGTAAAACCGGTGTAGTGTTTGCCGCCGCCACATCCAATGACATTGATACTCAGGCTGACGGGCTGCCCATCCCTCGCATCTTGAAGCCCTTTGAAAAAGCAACCACCTATCTTCTTTGTTGCAGCTATCGGTTTTTCGCTATAGCCAAACAGCAAGGGCAATGGAGCATTACTACCAAAAGCCTTCTTGTAATTCTGAATAAATTCCTTTACTTCCATAATCATTATTTTATTTCGTACTCGCTGAATTAATAAATTGCCATGGCTGCAAAGCAGCGGACTCTAAACTTTGCAATTGCATTTGCCCATAAATTGAGCTTAATTTCGAAAAGGGTAAGACAAAGTTCCCTGAGGAACCTCATCACGTTCTTGACAAAGTAGCACATTCCTGTCCAGCTCATCAAAAGATGAACGGAACATATCGACCGATAACTGTTCCAAGGATGAAGTATACTTCATCTCACTTATGATTTAACACTGTAAATGTACGAGTTTTATGTTAAACAACCAAAGATAAAAAAGATATATTTTTTTGTATATCAAGAGATTATAATTTATTCAGTAAACACTAATTTATCAAGACTCTGTTAATTTTGATATAATCGTTGAAAATGAGATAATTAATTAGGGAATAAGTTGAAATTTTCTATGTAAAGGTACAAGTAATATATCACGCTGACAAACAATTAGTTAGAAATTCGTGGAATACCCCTGATTAGTCATACCTTCAAGGAACTCCATGGCGGGCAGCGGCAAGTTGCGTAGCCATTATCTTAAATTTTAACGGAGTATTGATTGTATCAATCCATTGGTAATAACTCAACAGACAGCCATATTTAAAGAACTGATGATTTTCTCTCGTTCGCCGCTGCATTTTGTAGAAAGGCGCAAAAGAGGAAGGCCATAGTTTGAGAGAATATGGTCTTTCATCATGTCACGTTTGTGTTGTTCGGTTTTATCATTATGATAGGAATATCCATCCGTTTCAATGGCAAGCACCGGTTGCTTGCTAACTTTGTTAATGATGAGGAAATCCAGATGCGTGTTATAGTTGGAGGCATATTTCAGTTCTTCTGCCGACATCATGGAAGTGTTTTTCACAACTTGACGAAGCGGAATGTGGCATAGCGCTTTCAAGCAACTGTACGCGGAGTCGGATGCTAACACTTCATTTATTAAAGCATACGTCAGGTTTTCAGATGCAAACTCCGATATATGCGCATGACTTTCGAGAAACGCTATGCGTTGCTCCGTGTATTGTTCATAGAGATAGTCAAAAATGGAAGCCAACTTGCTATCCGTCACGATGCAGTTATTGTAAGCAATATAGTCAAGCAAGTCCATGATATTGCAGTGTTTCTCTTGTTCGTTGCCAGTGACAACAAGGCAAAAGCGCTTTCGCGCTCTTGACACTGCTACATTCAGCATTCTGGCATCATCGGCAAATTCCGAAATCTGGTTATCCACAACACTCATTATAATAGTATCTTCTTCGCGACCTTGATACTTATGTATTGTGCCGGCCTTAATATCTTTTAATTGTCGGTTTAAAGCATCCACTTGGTTGTTGAAGGGTGTGACAATGCCAACGCAACCGGTATTTTGCAATGTTGGTAACACTTCTGTCTTCACCACGTCAATCTCACGTTGGTTGAAATGCTCAACCGCGTGGTTTCCCTTGACAGTCTTATAAGCCGACAGTACATTCTCTTCACCATTGTCTTCCGTCATAACCAACAGATTGCCGCCATAAAACTTCTGGTTACAGAAATTGATTATACGCGGATGGCAACGGTAATGTTCGCGTAGCATAGTTTCCGTCACGTTTGGTATAACCTTCAGCACCGACTCCAAGAAACTATATTCAGCACAGTCATAACCATCAGCGATGTTGTATGGCTTCGCTATCTCTCGGAGTTTCATTCGGTCTTCTTCTGTCTCCACATTTGGTAATTGTTTTGTATCACCTACAATCACCGCATTCTTGGCACAGGTAAGAGCCAATATTCCCGTATATGACGACACTTGGGATGCTTCGTCCATGATTAGATAGTCGTAGGGCGTATCTCCCAACATACACGACCTTGCTGAGAATGTGGTACTGAGTACAACGGGGTATTGCTTATGGAGCTCTTCCGCTTGTCGCCACATATCCTTCGTATCCACAAAGGATGTTCTGCCATTCTTATATTTGTCATTCAAGGCTGCTCTCAACAAGGTCAGCGAACAGTCCGTGAGCGTTTTTGTTAAACTTTTCGCATCGTATGAACGTAATTGTTGTTCATAGTCTGTTATTTTGGCATCAAGTTCCTTGCGACGATTGACATAATATAGAGTATGTAACTCTACAATCAGTGATTGCAAGTTCGCTGCATCGAAGCTATGCTGTATGTGCCATTTGTATTTGCACACAAGTTTCAGCCACCATAATTTGACGCGTTGGAATATACTCAACTGCTTCGCACCCGCGGTCTCGGCTATGGACTGCAGTTTCAACCAAAGCCAAATGACATGAGCAGAGTTGGCATTGGGAAAGGAGACCTCATTTTGTGAGATGCCTTGTTCCAACTTGAAGTGTTTCCATTCCAATTCTACCGCTTGCTTCTCTTGACTTAGTTCTGCCAGATTGTTTTGTAAGGCATACACTCTGTCAAGTTGGTTGAGTGAGTCATGCAGCATACGCTTGGTCTTGAAACTGTCCTGCAGCGATAAGTTCCATTGCTTCAACATTGTAGGTAATGTTGGCTGATTGGCAATGAAATGGTCCTTGTTATCCTTGCTGCCCAAGGATGCGACTATAAAACCTATACCATATTTGTCTAACTTCTCTTGTACATTTGCTGTAGCAGAATTGTTGTTTGACACGACCATGACAGTCTTTCCTTGCCTTACGATATTTGCAATGATGTTCAAGATGGTTTGCGTCTTGCCCGTACCCGGAGGTCCTTGAATAACGCTTATTTGATGCTCAAAAGCTTTAGCAACGGCTACTTTCTGGCTAGCATTGCAACCGAAAGGATATATCAAGTCAGAGTGGCTCAACTTCTTTGGTTTGTTTTTTGCAGGATTGAGATAACAGGCAGCAGCCAAATCATCGGCAACGAAATCTACCATATTATATATCTTAGACAAGGTACCATCTGAATTATTTTCATCCTTGCCCAAATTGTTGACAGTTGCCACATTTTTCATATAAACGAACACATCCTTGCTGACAACCTCTTGAAGACAAGATTGCGTAACAGCAATTCTACCTGTTATATCATCCTGTATAATACCATTGTGGTTGATGATTCTCCAACAGGATTGTCCATTATTATCAAATCTCCAAATTTCGCGAATGCCACTCTGCAGTTTGCTATCCACAAAGACTTTACATTGAGCAGGGTCTTTCCATTCTGGATTGTTGAGCCAAACAACCTTGTCACGGCCATAGTTGTAGGTTCGCTTGTTATTTTTAAAACGCACGCTATAACCATTGGTACCATTCCTTTGTATGACATCAATCTGTAACGTCTTTGGTTCACCATTGAGTAAAATGAAGTATTTTGATAAGTCCATGCTATTTCTATTATAATATTACGGTAAGCCAAAAGGAATTATTGTCAATATTATTAATCCAACACTCCGTTAATTCTAATGTAATCGTTTGAAAATTAGAGAGTGAGTTAATTAACTATGTACAACTAATAAAGTTTGACCATGTGGCTGATTATCAGTAATTTTATTGTGGAATAAACATCAAGTAAATGATATCAGTACCACTCAACCAAAATATGGAAATCTGCGGAGATGCCATCAAAAGCTCATCTGCGAAATTAGGCGAAACTTTTGAGAGCCTACTCTTGGAAATACTCTTTTTGTATATGGCGACAAAAAAAGATAAATCTCACTCAGATGGAGCGTTGCGACACCCATTGCGAGCGAACCTACATGATGAATTTCAACCGCATGCGAGCTAAGTGCATCAACAGGGTTGGGCTTAACCTTTCCCATTCCCAGCGTTGTCTGAGCATGGGCGGGCTGCTGGCTATATAGCCATTGCCCCGAGCTACATCAGCAAGTAAGGCAAGAAGACTCCGCGTGTCTTCTCCACAAAGACATCCATGTTGGGGTGAGGATGTGTTGCGCGCATACCGCTCATGTTTCCAAATTGAGTTTCGCTTTCGCGATGTCAAGTGGTATAACAAGCTCGCGCGTTGCCAGGCAAGGCACAAAAATCAGCTGGAACTCTCCCGCGGCGCGTCATTCGCGTAGCGGAAGTGATGATGAGGGAAAACGGGCTACCATGCTCCATGACTTCTTTCAAGGAGCTTATGGCAAGCACAAACATCGCAAAATTAATTTTCGATAGGTACCGGAGCGTGCCGAAGCGAAAGTTAATAGGTCATACCATCGGAGAACTCCATGGCTGGTAACGGAAAGCCGCGTAGCCATTATCTCCAATAATAACGAACTAATGATTTATGGCATCAACCTTATTTCTTATTATTGGCAGCATCCTCTTGCCCTGCTTTGGGCTCTTTTTTAGCGAGCATCACTACTTGAAATATAAAATCGGTGATCCATTTTTGTGAAAATCCCAACCGATGGTTGTATTTGCGAATGCCCAAAGCGGTTTTCATAACGCTTGCGTCCGTGAAATTGTTTTTCGTGAAGATGTCGTCAACGGTTTTCTCGGTCATGGTATAGATGGTCTTCTTGAAAATGGATGGCACGCGCAATTTGAATTTCATAAGGTTGCTTACTGTCATCATGAGGTCTTGCGAGAAGTTCTGAAACTGAACCATGTAGACTTGTACGTCGGTAATGCGCTTGCAGTTTCGGCGTATGCTCTGGTCTATTTCCTTGAAGAAGCTGTCGTCGGTTCCATAGATTTCTCTCATCATCTTTTTGCACTGCGCTTTCTCTCCCTCGCCCAATTTGTTGTTTAGAGTGGGCACGCGGAGGGTGTTTTTGAACATCCGCAAGTCGGGCAGCATGCCCAAATTGGTGATACCTAATTGAGAGGCTAACGCGGCTTGGAAGTATACGCGCACCAAGGTCATGTAGTCTTGCATGCCTCCGGTTTTCTCGTCTTGCGCCTTTCCGCCGAATATTTTTGACAAAAATCCCATAAATGTATTGGCTTTACAGTGTGTGAGTTGTAAATGTAATTAGTGTTTGCAAAAGTAGTACAATATTGCGAGAACTCAAAATTATTTAAATAAATAGTCGTCGGGCCATCCCAAAAAGAGAGTTTGCGTGTGACTTTGTGGCCAAAAGTGGCTTGGCAAATGGGTTTTGTCGATGTGAGTGGATGATGGTTGCGTGTTATTTTGATGGAAAATCTTAAAAAAAACGTGTGTTCATGGTGTCGTGTGAAATTATTTACATAACTTTGCCGGCATAAGAACGAATGGTTTTGTAGTATCTATTCTTCACAATGCCCTTCCTCCCAAATCGTGGCGGATGTGTCATCGTAATAATTGACCTCAAAATAATGTTTCTTGTAGCTTACTGTAGGGTGGACAGAAAGTTAGATTTTGAGTAAATCGATGATGGGCGTCTTTGGGCTGTTAGGACAGCGGTTTATCTCCAATATCTTTCTTATCGCGTTCGGGGCAAGAGCGCTTTCCATGGTTTGCTGGCGGCGGTGGCTCGCGGTTTTGCGACCTTGTGCCATTGTCATGAATGGAGTGATAAACCAATTTTATTTGTAATATTAAAAAAGTAATGAACATTTTTGTATCAAACATCAACTTTCGCACTCAGCAAGAGAGTCTTGAAGAACTTTTCTCTAATTATGGTGAGGTGGAATCCGCCCATATCATCACAGACCGTGAGACTGGTCGCTCGCGTGGTTTTGGCTTCGTGGAGATGCCCAACGACGATGAGGCCAACGCTGCCATTGAGGCCTTGAATGGCAAAGAATTTGAGGAAAAAGAACTCAACGTGAGCCAGGCTCGCCCTCGTGAGGAGCGCAGGCCTCGCGCCAACTTTGACGGCCAGCGCAGCTACGGCCGCGGCCCACGTGGCGGTTATGGCCGCGACACGCGTGGCGGCTATGGTCGTGACAATCGCAGGTCGTACGACGAAGACCGCGGTGGCTATGGTCATGGTGCGCGTGGTGGCTATGACGATAACGATGGCTACGGCCGCGATGACCGTTACTAATCTGCCTTGACACATTCGCGCCATGCCCTGGCCGTGCTCTGGGTGTGGCGTCAAGCCAAGCGCATGATGATGTTTTTACTCTCCGCGCTATGGCTATCTTTAGAGGCGACAGGTACAGGCGCGCATGGTCACAATACCATGTGCGCCATATAATATAAGGTGGGTAAGCTTTTCAAAATTAAATTGATGGTTTGCCTTCTTGTCTTTTATCTCTCACTTGGTTAGCGTCTTCATGTCGCCTTGTTGTCGTTACCTTGTCGTTTATGGGTTGTGTGGTTTGGCATGGCCCCTTTTTAGTGCCTGATGTCGACTGAAAAAATAGGCACAAATATGATGAAAATAATTTTTGAGGCTTACATATAGTCGTTAAATTTCATTGTACACTTGCAAGATTACAATTTATTTGAGTAACTTTGCAATTGTTATGGCAAAACCTGATACAGACCAACAGTTTAAAGATGTGATGGCAGAATGCCGTGAGCTTTTTGCCAAGAAGTTGCATGATTATGGGGCGTCGTGGCGCATATTGCGGCCGTCGTCGCTTACTGACCAGCTTTTTATCAAAGCCAAGCGCATTAGGTCGCTTGAGATATTGGGAGAATCGATGGTGGGCGAGGGTATCAGGCCAGAGTTTGTAGCGCTTGTCAATTATGGCATCGTGGGATTGATACAGATAGAACTCGGGTTTGCCGACACCGTGGACATGACCGTGGAGGCAGCGCTGGCCCTGTATGATGAGCATGCTCGGCAGGCTTTTGAGCTTATGACCAAGAAAAACCACGATTATGGCGAGGCATGGAGGGATATGCGGGTGAGTAGCTATACAGACCTGATACTCACTAAGATAGAACGCATCAAAGAATTGGAAGACATTGCTGGTGAGGCATTGGTTTCCGAGGGCATTGACGCGAATTATCTCGATATTATCAATTACGCTGTTTTTGGCGTGATAAGACTCTCGGAAAACAACCCCAAAAGTTGATTATGCGTGGTATAGACACTCGATAACTCAAGCGGATAACAAATGTGGCAAGACGATAACAAACAGACAGGCACGCGCTCTACTGGCATTGAGCCCGCGGCGATGACGCCGACCTCACGAGACACTGAACATGGCGTTGGCGTGCGTGATGGATGGTTAGTGCGCGTGGTCGTAAACGTGTGTCGATTAGTATTGGGTGTCACACTTGTACTGTCGGGCTTTGTGAAAGCCATCGACCCGTTGGGCACGCAATATAAGATACAAGACTATTTGACAGCTGTTGGATGGCCAGGTATAGCTCCCGATGTGGTGACGATAGGCGCTTCGGTGCTATTGTCAGCCTTTGAGTTCTCTATTGGTATATTCGTCTTGTTCGCTATCCGCCGCCGTTTTGTCTCCAAGTTAGCTTTGGCGCTCATGTCCGTGATGACCATAGTCACGCTATGGATATTGGTGGCCAACCCCGTGAAAGACTGTGGGTGTTTCGGTGACTTTGTCGTGCTGACCAACGTGGAGACATTTCTCAAGAACATCGTGCTGCTGGCTTGTGCCATTGTGCTGGCCAAATGGCCTTTGGCAATGTATCGTTTCCTCTCACGCTCCACCCAGTGGATAGCCATTAATTTCACCATCTTGTTCATTATCGTCACTTCTGGCTATTGCCTCTACAAACTGCCGATATTTGATTTTCGCCCCTATCGCGTTGGCATGAACATCCTGAAAGGAATGGAGATACCCGAAGGCGCTCCCCAGCCTAAGTTTGAGACTACCTTTATCATGGAAAAAAACGGTCAACGCAAGGAATTCTCGCTTGAGAATTATCCAGACTCCACGTGGCAGTTTATCGACTCGAAAACCGTGCAGATTGAGCCGGGCTATGTTCCTCCCATCCACGATTTCTCCATACAGCGAGCCGATGGCTATGACATCACAGAGGAGACGCTGTCGCGTCCGGGCTATCTCTTCCTGCTTATATCGCCCCATTTGGGTAGGGCCAATGACACAAACTTTGGCGATATAGACCAAATCTATGAGTACGCGCGACAAGCGAAAGTACCATTCTATTGTCTGACGGCATCCTCCAAATCTGAGATAGACCATTGGAAAAATCTCACTGGTGCCGAATATCCATTCTATTTCACTGATGAGACCACCCTTAAGACTGTCATTCGCAGCAATCCCGGGTTGCTGTTGCTCAAGGATGGAACCATCATCAGAAAGTGGAGTCATAACAGTTTGCCCAAAAGTGCCGAGTTGGTTGAGCCTCTTGTCAAGTCGGAGATAGGGCGTCCGGCGCCCGACACCGTGGGCAAAATTGTCGCGCAGGTGCTGGCTTGGTTTTTTATACCCCTCATCTTGCTCACCTTGGCCGATCGCGCTTGGGCTTGGAGTGGCAGACTGAGACGCAAGACGAGGAATGTGAGCGATAAGCGAGAGGGAACAGTTGAAAACGAATAGTGATATAATACAATCAAGAAATTTAATTTTAAAAAGCAATAATAATGAGAAAGAAAATTGTAGCAGGAAACTGGAAAATGAACAAAGATCTGCAAGAAGGCGTGGCATTGGCTAAGGAAATCAACGACATGCTTGTTGCAGACAAACCCAATTGTGAGGTGGTGATATGCACACCGTTCATCCATCTGGCCAAAGTGGCCGAGGTGTTAGACGAGAAAGTGGTGGGCTTGGGCGCCGAGAACTGCTCTGATAAGGAGAGCGGCGCCTACACTGGCGAGGTTTCAGCGTCTATGGTAAAGTCTACTGGTGCACAATATGTGATACTGGGGCACTCTGAAAGGCGCCAATACTATGGTGAGACGGCAGCCATCCTCAAGGATAAGGTGGCTTTGGCGTTGGCCAATGGCTTAAAAGTGATTTTTTGCTGTGGCGAGACTCTTGAGGAGCGCGAGGCCGAAAGGCAAAACGAGGTGGTAAAGGCCGAGTTGGAAGGGTCTGTTTTTCATCTTTCATGTGATGAGTGGAAGAACATCGTTTTAGCCTATGAGCCTATCTGGGCAATTGGCACTGGCAAGACCGCCACGTCTGACCAAGCCGAGGAAATGTTGGCCTACATTCGTTCTATTGTGGCCGAAAAATATGGCAAAGAAGCAGCTGACAACACTTCTATCTTATATGGAGGAAGCTGCAAGGCGAGCAACGCCCCCGAGCTTTTCGCCAAGCCTGACATCGATGGTGGTCTCATTGGTGGTGCCTCGCTGAAGGCGCCCGATTTCAAAGGCATCATCGACGCATGGAAAAAATAATGACAAGGACCGTTGATTGATATTGGGAGATCTGGGCTGGAGGGCGAAAGCCTGTATGCTAAACGCGCTTAGCGATCGCTCTCCAGCTCGTTATTCCCATTTTAGCCGAATGAAATGCACGGAAGATGACATGCCATTGCGGTCGTGGCGTGAATGGATTTAAGTTCGATACTCTATGAATAGAAAGAAACATGTAGCCCTTGGCATGATGATTTGGTGCTTGGCTCTCAATGCCGAGGCACAGACTTTTCTTGACCATTTAAGACATAACAAAGACGCAAAAGGTAAGGTCACTGTCACCCAAAGCACCCCAAACCAGTGAATAGTCCGTCGGCAGGTGGCGCCACAGCCACCAAGCCTGTACAGGGCGTGACGAAACCACATGAGAAAGCGTCGGAATATGCACCTGCTCATCATAATGTCGACACGGGTAAAACTTTTGGTGGCACTTCACGCGTAACCGCCAAGCCTGAGAAAACAGAAATAGAGGTTGAGGCTCCAGTGGTGGATATGAGCAAAAAGGTGATGCGTGGCAGCAGAAAAATCAGTGGCTACAGAGTGCAGGTTTTTGCTGGTGGCAATACGCGCAACGACAAGTTGAGAGCTCAACAGATAGGCAATGCCGTTAAGCTGCAATTTCCTGAAGAGCCGATTTATGTGCACTTTTATTCGCCAAGATGGATTTGCCGTATGGGAAACTATCGCACTTACGCAGAGGCAAACCGTGTGTTGAGACGCATTAGGGGCATGGGTTATCGATCAGCGACCATTGTAAAAGGCAAGATAACGGTGCAATATTAGTGTTTCCGTGAAGGTAACATTCACATTTAATTATTATACAATATCTACATTATACCTATAATACTATGATTTTGGAACCAGGATACCGCAGGGGGTTAGATGAACTTGCGGCCCATTACAAGGAGATTTTGAAACTTTTGGGCGAGGATCCAAGTCGTGAGGGGCTTGTAAAGACTCCCATGCGCGTGGCTAAAGCCATGCAAACACTTACTCGTGGCTATTTCGAGGATGCCCATCAGGTGCTTAGGGATGCCCTTTTCAAAGAAGATTACAACCAGATGGTCATCGTCAAGGACATCGATTTCTATTCTATGTGCGAGCATCATATGTTGCCATTCTACGGCAAAGCGCACGTGGCCTATATCCCAAATGGGTATATTACAGGCTTGAGCAAGGTGGTTCGCGTGGTAGATATACTCAGCCACAAGCTTCAAGTGCAAGAGAGACTGACCCAACAAATCAAGGATTGCATCCAAGAGACACTCCAACCGCTTGGCGTAATGGTCGTCATAGAGGCCAGTCACATGTGCATGCAGATGCGTGGCGTGGAAAAACAGCATAGCGTTACTACTACCTCTGACTTTTGCGGGGCTTTCAACCAAGCTAAAACGAGGGAGGAATTTATGAATCTTATAAGACAGAAATAATGATGAAAAAGTTAGCTTTATTCTTGACTTGTGCCATCGTTGTATGTAGCATGGCATCTTGTTTGGATGACGACAACACCCAAAACGTGTTGACACAGGAGAAAATGAATGCAGCCGTCAAGACAATGGAAGGCACTTATCACGGCAAAATGGTGTATACGTCAGACCCAAGACAGATCCCTGACACGATTAAAAACATTACTTGGACAGTGGACTCTGTTATCACCATTAAAGACTTTCCACGAAGTATTTTCTCCCAAAGTTTAACGCCACAAGCCAACCCGCAGCTTTTGGATGCCTTGAAGAACTTGCCCAATGAGGACTTAAAATGCAACATTGGCTTTTACAGCGTTGAGGACGACTTGTACACTCTAAACGTGATGCCACATAATATTGATTTCAAATGGAAGGTTGATAATACGGAGCACGATAGCCATATTGTCTTCTTTAATGGCAATGAGACGTCTGTTGGCATTTTCAAGATATCTACTAAGGAGATGGTATTTATGATGAACACGTATGCGTTGTATATTGACAAGGTGACGCAGACGAGCGACTTGTTCCGCAGAACCGTTTTTAAACTAATAGCAACATCAAAAGGTTAAGTCCATGAAGTTTATTTCCTGGAATGTAAATGGGCTTCGCGCATGTGTCAAGCCCAAGACCGACAAGGAGGGAAATGTCGTTAGCGAGGGCTTCGAGAAAGTTTTTAAGAGCCTCGATGCAGATTTTTTCTGTCTTCAAGAAACCAAGATGCAGGCTGGCCAGCTAGACTTGGAGTTTGAGGGGTACCATTCTTTTTGGAACTATGCCGTGCGCAAAGGTTATAGCGGTACGGCTATCTATGCTCGCCATGAGCCATTGAGCGTGATGCGAGGGGTGGGCATTGAGGAGCACGACCAAGAGGGAAGGGTTATCACGTTGGAGTATCCCACGTTTTATTTAGTCACTGTTTACACCCCCAACTCTCAAGAAGCTTTGCCTGATGAGGTCAAGCCCAGACGGCTAACGTACCGTATGGAGTGGGAGGATGCGTTCAGAACGTATTTGAAAAAACTTGACGAGCACAAGCCTGTCATTGTTTGTGGTGACCTGAACGTAGCTCACGAGGAGATAGATATCAAAAATCCCAAGACCAATCGTAACAACGCTGGCTTTACCGATGAGGAGCGGGGCAAGATGACGGAGTTGCTCGGGGTGGGCTTTATAGACACTTTTCGAACAATGTATCCAGACCAAGTGACGTACAGTTGGTGGAGCTACCGCTTCCGGGCGCGTGAGCGAAACACCGGTTGGCGGTTGGATTATTTTCTTATGTCTGATCGATTGCGAGAGAAAATGATAGATGCCAAGATACACACGGAGATTTACGGCAGTGACCATTGCCCTGTGGAGCTGCTGCTTGACATACGTTGACTCGTTGGCACCGCGCGCCCATTTGGTGGTGCGTATGCCTTTGTCATAGACAAGTGGAATATCCTAACACATAAAAACCCACATTCTCACGAATGCGGGTTTTCCTTTTCTGTTTAGTAGTTATTGTTGTATTATTTATTGTAAGAGAGATTTATTTTATGGTTTGAAATACTAAACTAAAGGATTTCTTTATAGTTTCTTCGTTAAAAATATCCTTTTCTTATTGTAAAAGGCTTTTAATCTCTGAGAGAGACCTTTTCTCTTGTGTTCCGTCAGGATTGGTTACCATGAAATAGTCAAATCTTGACTTCCCATCTTTGTATGCTATCACGGCGACACTTCCATTGCGCATGTGCAGTGTGAAATAACCCTCACGCTTACCATTCAGGTATTTGCCATTGAGTTTTTCTTTGCCATTAACGTAGTAGGTGGTCACGGATCCGTTGAAAATGCTGTTTTTGTCATTGCCAAGGTCAATAAAGTCGTAACCGCCTTCGGCCTTCAGCGTGCCGTCCATATAGTAGTCTGTGAAGACGTCTTCTTTCTTGTTGCCGTTGTTTTGGGTGAGCAGCAGTCTGTAATAGGCCGCTTGATCTGCATGGCTAACCGAAGTTTGATCGGCTGCATAGTAAATGGTGTCTGCAACTACAACTGCTGTTTCGCTGACGTGCTTGCGTCCGAAACTTGCCATGGAAATGAGCATCATGGCTGAGATAAGTACGATATTTTTCATTTTTATTCCTCCTAAATATTAGGTTTGTTATAATTACGCTGCAAAGGTATACATAAAATGCTAACCGACCTAATTATTTAACAGTAATTTATAATTATTTTTCGTCGAATAAACAGTCGATAAAAACTTTTGCCTTTCAATTTAAAACTTTATCAATATTTGTAGATTTGCTTACATATTGCAATAATGTATGAGTTTAAACAGGTAGAATAACGCTATTTAATATCAATATGTCAGATTATAAGTTGTATTTGTCATATAATCATTGGTAAAATTTCGAAGAGAAATTAGTTTGTTTACGATATGGTTGTAAATATAAATTACCTATAAAACAGATTGTTATTAAACACCCTTTGATAACTTTCAATATGACAAAATAGTTTCTTTTTGCCTATCAATGAGATGGCAATTATTTGGGTGTTCATGACAATGAAAGGTCGGCTTAAATCTGCGCGTGTTTTATTTTGAAAGTTCTACGGTCTGTTTCCCGACATATTGCAAGTTAATATTGATATTTTTCATGCTGTTAACGCAGCACAATTATCAAAGTAACAAAAAATGACCACCTATCGTTTTCAACTTCGCTCAATTCTCTTAATTTGGCCTATGTTTCATTATGATATCTTTCAGGCTAGTATTTTGGCCAAAGACATCCAAATCTACCGGTATCGCTATACCGTCCACGATACCTTGGTCAGAGTGTTGCCAGATGGTGGGTTGACCTATGCCGCTGATAATTGGTTCGTTCATGTTGTATCGCGCTAAGAACAACCGGTATTGATTGAAACGAGGTGCAAGGTTGGTATTGTAGAAATGGGCGTAGGAATAGATGATGGGTTGATTGTAATAGTGTTTCTCGATAAGTTGAGCCATCAGTTCCAAGCTGTCTTGAATTTGTTGTCTGGACCATCCTCTCACACCTTCTTGCTCCACGTCTATCATAGGCACGACAGTCTGTTTTCGACGGTCCACCACGCTGTAGAAATTTTTAAATTGCTCTCGCACGCTACTTTTTGAGGTTAGAAAATGGTATGAACCTATGGCAATCCCAGCCTTTAGGGCTTGATTTACGTTTGCGATATAGTTTGTGTCTATGATAGTTTGTCCTTCAGTGGCTTTGATATAGACAAATTTCACGCAGGTGTCGCATGCCACCCGTTGCCAATCGATGGCGCCTTGGTGGTGCGACACGTCAATGCCATCGTAGTCGAGCTTGAGATGCCGGTTGGCTGTGGGATGTAGCTCAATGTCTCCGTCAAGCATTTTCTTGCCCGTCAGATGGTTCAAAAATGTGTCAGGAGCGATCAGGGCAATAACTATTATGCACAGGGCCATACCGATAATTGCCGATAAAGCCATGCGGCCAATCTTTTTCGTCCATTCCCTTCGATGCTTAAGATGTGTTTTTCTTGCCCATCCTTCATGGCTGTCGTTGTGGTGTTGATATCGCCGAAGCCACCGCAGCTGCCAGTGATTTCCATGCTGATGGTTTTCGCAACCATGTCTGTGCGGCTGTCTGTGTGTGTGGGTCTTCGGACTTTTTGCCATGATTTAACCTGCTTTTTAAACAGAATATATTTTGTGTTGGGCTGGTGGTTTATTTTTTCAAGCGCACGAGCCTATTCTTTTCTCACCAAATTTCCCGAGAAATTTATCGTTTCTCTGTCGGATGAAGTAACGCTAAGGCTCACCTTGCCATCTTCGAATATCTCTATATAATAGGTGAGATAGTCTGAGTGATGCTGTGTTTTCAGTTCTACGCGCATCTTTTTCTTCTTCTTTTTGTCTACAGTATAATACAGAATAGGCCCATCAAAGCAGAGTGGACTTTTGTTGTCGCCGTATGTATCTGCCCGATATGCGCGACCAAAGAATGGCAAGAAGCTGCGCAAACTGTCACCATCTACCTGGACAGAATAGTTTGAGGTGAGGAAGTGAGGCGTGAATGTCATTGGTGTCACGTAGTTGAACTCCATCGTGTATTTTTTCTTTTGGACAGAATGGCTTATCTCCGCAAATATTCTCTCCCGCTCGTCAGCTTTTTGTCGAGTAGTGGTCACCGTGGCACACCCTGTCAAGCAGCATGCTATGACAAGCAATTTCAGCACTGGTTTCATATTGTAAGATTTTTGTCGCTAATATACTATATTTTCGTGAGACTACTGCCTATTTAATCTTTTTTGTCATACATTACAGATTTGTCATTATGTTTTGTCATGCAAAAGGTTGAGAAATAGATTAATTATTCATTTAATATTGCTACTTTTGTGTATTGATAATCATCATTAAAAACTTTCAAACATGAAACCTATCGTTTTAATTACTGGAGCCACCAGTGGTATTGGTGAGGCTTGCGCACGCAAGTTTGCCGAGGGTGGCTATCGCCTCATCATCACCGGTCGGCGTGATGAAAAGTTAGAAACTCTCAAGAACGGCCTTGACACCGATGTGTTGACACTGTGTTTTGATGTCCGAGATCGTGATGCCGCGCGTCGGGCGATTGAGACATTACCCGATGACTGGAAATGCATAGATGTGCTTATCAACAACGCTGGGTTGGCGCAAGGGTTGGAACCCGAATATGAGGGAGACTACGGAGATTGGGACAGGATGATAGATACCAATGTCAAGGGACTGCTCACCATGACTCGTCTTGTCGTGCCGGGTATGGTGAGCCGTAATCACGGCCATGTCATTAATATTGGCAGTGTGGCTGGCGACGCTGCCTATGCGGGTGGAAACGTGTATTGTGCCACCAAAGCCGCCGTAAAGTTGCTTTCAGACGGTCTGCGCATAGACGTGGCGCATACGGCCGTGCGAGTTACTAACGTGAAACCAGGGCTGGTTCAGACTAATTTCAGCGCCGTGCGTTTTCACGGCGACGACCAGCGTGCTGCTGGTGTTTACAAGGGTATCAAGCCGCTCACTGGTGCCGATATAGCTGATGTGGCCTACTATGCAGCCTCCGCACCCGCGCATGTCCAGATAGCAGAGGTGCTCGTTTTAGCCACACATCAGGCCAACGGTAGCTGCATAGTGCGTCAATAAGAATGCGCCGTCGTGTGAGTATAGCCGGTCGATACACCTAATTATAAGTGGCGTTTTGGGCATTGCAGTATTTTCGCACAATCATTACTTCGGCTCAGCTGATATTTAATGGGGGAGCAAAAGGCTCAGTAGGTATTTACTTTTGGGGGTACCGCAGGTCCCTACGATTGCGGTAACCACGTAACCGCAAACAGGATAAAAACAGGAAGGCATGATGCAGGCTAAAAGTTCATACGTGTAAATTTCTTCCGCGCCCGGCCGTTTCTTGTATCCGGCGCGGCTGTCTCCATTCATTCTTTTGCCCCCCATTCCTCTCCTCTTGTTCTTCAATTTATAAAATAAAATTACTGTTTTTTTGATCATTATTTTCGAGTCATCCAGAGCAAAAAGGGCTATCTTTTTTTGTCAAAACCAAGTTGAGCATTACCAAAAATCATAAGAGTGCTGCGA
>QWBY01001517.1_pt1 | contig 17685 bp, 8 predicted proteins | sample 1972471 | NCBI WGS metagenome assembly QWBY01 (sample SAMN09866722, study PRJNA288562) | Human gut metagenome isolate term6_stool, whole genome shotgun sequencing... | reverse complement strand
CTGTTTAAAGGTCTTCCATACAATCCTTTGTTCAAGGTCGTTACATAAATACTATCCTCATTCTCACAAATTCCGGTAATATAAGCGTCGATAGTATCTTTCACCCCTTTATCTGACACAACCGGAATAGGAGTTACAATATGGTCCTGCTGTTCATCTATAATACCTAAATATTCCCTAGTACCCACATAAAGACAATGTTCCGCGGTGGAATAATAAAGAGAAGTGATATTATTCTGCCCTTTCGTGTTACTGAACTGCAAAAGACACTCCGCTCTATTGCCTTTAATCTTATAAAGTTTCTTACGCGTAGCAAGAAAGAAAGTATTAGGACTGGTTTCCAAAAATTTTATAATATCATTACCCACAATATCCAAGCCTTCAATCTTTCCTAAAGACTTTGATTTGAATTCCGGATGATTATAGACAAACTTATACAGATGTAAACGAAGATCATCGGTAATAAAGAAAATGGAGTCTCCCGTCCTTTTATCACTAACTGCCAATACATTATTGTCTAAATCTGCCGAGTTCTGTCGCAAGGCAAAAGAAAGCATAGCCTCTCTGCATGCCAGATGCAGAAAATCTTTCCCCATAAAGCCTATCTGCCTGGCGATAGTACTGATACCATTCGGCAAATCATATTCTAAAGTGCAACCGTCTTTGACATAAAGTATAGAATTAGCACTGATAAACCATTCATCCTTGTCGGGTCCTTGAGCATACAAGTAACACCGTCCTTTGCGTACAAGCGTCTTTTTTCCATCGGGAGATATCTTAAAAACCGAATTTTCCAACAAAGCATATACTGTATCATTATAAACACTGACATTGGTAACCAGAGAATCTATAACAGGTCGTTTAAAGTCCTTTTCAAGATTACGGACAACAAACAACCCCTGTTCACTAGCCACATATAGTTTTTTTTCCTTTATCACAACCTTATTCACCCCACAGTTTTTACTACATTTCCCTAGTTGAATGGGAGTGAGTTCATGAGATGTGGAACCATCTTTCAAATTCAATCTAAACAGTCCATTACTAGTCCCCACATACAAACACTGTTTGTCATCATCCAAAGCCATACTATATACCGAATAATTCATCCTCTTATTTTTTATGTAGTAAGTCTGGGTCTGCCGAGAGGATTTAGCCAATAGTTTCAAACCGGCATCTCTTGTTCCCACAAACAGAGAATCTTCACTATATTCCAATATATCATATATACGCCGGTTGCTATTAATGGAATAGGTCTGGCAATTATTGTTCACTTTTTCTATGATACAACCGTCTTCCTGACCAATATAAAGTTTATCCGCATCTGCTGTCGAACGGCTGACCAATATAAAGTTTATCCGCATCTGCTGTCGAACGGCTGATACATGATATAGGAGCGTCAAATGTATTGATATTGCAAGTGAGCTTTATAGGTTTCGGGACAAGTGCATCCTTGCAGCCTGTCAAACAGAACAAGGCTAATATAAAAAGAAAGTACAGGCTTTTTTTCATATTCAATTTTACTCATTTAAGTGATATCGATTAAACAAAGGCTTTCTACAATCAATCAAAAAGTTGAATGTCCGTTATGTTTATGCAAATATAATACGTTTTCTCAAAATCCGGAAGGTTCTTAACAGATTATTAGCTAATTCCTTCATATGCCCTCTATATACAAAAGAAGTTATGTCAAAACCCAGATGATTCTCTCACCCGGCTTAACATAACTTCTCCTGAAATAAAAAAATATATTAATCTGATTTATTTCAACAGTACTCCTATCTCACCAAGGATAAGTCTTTCCGAAACGTACAAAATAAGGAACAGGATTATGCATGATATTACTGAATTCACCTGTAGCGTCACACTTCATCCAATCCTTACCATCCCGGCTGACATAAAAGTTGTATTTATAGATAGTGCCAGTCAGATCCTCCTCCTGTGCAGGAGCATAACTGAAACCGGCTATTTCCACTTCTTTACCCATATCAACCACCAAGGGAGTTAAAGTTTCGGTTTTCCAAACAGTTTCCTGTTTTCCATCGATGGCTGCGGCTGCATCCATGCCCACTGTTTTCCAACCATCCACCGGGACATCACTCAAGGTTACTTTCATCGTTTTATCAACCAATGGTTCAGCATAATACAAGCCTATGTTACTGATATTGACGGTTCCACGAGCACCCGTAATTGTCACTCTAACCTTTTCGGCATGACTATCCGAGAAAGGCAACAACCGTTTATATCCCACCGTAGTTCCCTCACCCACATGATGCCATGCGCCATTGGCGAACACTTCTACTGTAAAACCTTCCACACGCTGGCCTTTTGTAATATCCTCCTGAATTAAGAAAGTATTAACAAGTGTATTCTTCCTCACCTTATATTCTTTCGTATCTCCTACTTTGGCTGTCCATATCCTATTTCCCTTCTCAACTTTATTATCGGCAAAGGTCTTTTTTATATATTCCGTCAACTCCTTGATACGTTTCACATCATTCTCGTGCATCAAACCACGTTTATCGGGTGGAATATTCAGCAACAAAACAGAGTTACAACCCACAGAACGATAATAAATATTCACCAAGTTGGCAAGTGAACGAACTTGATTATCCTGTTCGGCATGATAGAACCATCCCGGACGGATAGAAACATCAACTTCAGAAGGATACCAAAACAAATCCGATGCTTTAGATACCAATTCACGGCTTCCCAAATCCTTGGACATAGCATTTATGCCCAATCTCTTATAGACTTCATCAGAACCCGGATAAGAATTAGGCATCAAAGCCGTTGCACTCCATTCCGTGGTACGTCCCAATCCACCTTCATTACCTACCCAACGCACATCATCGCCCATGATAGCGGTAACTGCCTTAGGTTGAAGACGACGGATAGTCTTCAAAATAGCGTCCCAATCATATTCCTGCTTCTTTCCGTTAGGTCCTTCGCCGTTAGCTCCATCAAACCATACCTCATGCACTTCTCCGTAATTGGTAAGCAGTTCAGTCAGCTGTTCGATGAAAAACTTATTATAAGCTTCTCCTTGTCCGTAACATTCCGCATTACGATCCCAAGGAGAAAGATAGACTCCGAATTTCAATCCATACTTGTCACAAGCTTTGCGGAGTTCCTGTACCACATCCCCTTTTCCGTTTTTCCATGGAGAAGAAGCAACAGAATGCTTGGTTGTCCGGGTAGGCCACAAACAGAAACCATCATGATGCTTGGCAGTAATGATAGCCATTTTGAAGCCACCTTCCTTCAGAGCTCTTACCCATTGTTCACAATCCAATTCGGTAGGATTGAAAATGGCCGGATCTTCTTTACCATCTCCCCATTCACGGCCTGTAAAGGTATTAATACCAAAATGAAGGAAACAAGTGAATTCCATTTGTTGCCATGCCAACTGTTGCGGTGTAGGCACCAAACGGGAAGCCATATCTATCTTCTGTTCCGTAGTCGCTCCTGCCGGAAAAGCTACGTGTTTCTCATAATACTCCTGTGCCTGAGTTCCCAGAAAAGCACAAAGTAAGGCTGCGGTTAGAATCGTTTTTCTCATTTTTCTTTATTACTAGGTTATTTTAATGGACGAATCATAAACTCAAACGTATAACACTTTATCCGAACGGAAAGACAAACCTTCTCCTGCCTCATCCGCCAATTCCATCCAACGCACATCCGTACGGTTTCCTGTAGCCTGGGGCTTCACATAATAATGGAACATACGTTCTGCATCTGTATGGTAAATTCCAATACATCCAGACTGATTACGGTCTATATAAGTTTCATGTTCACCACGTCCCAAATAAGAAACCTTGTTATAGGCATACGGCATTTCAAATGCCAGGCCCACTCTAGCCAATGAAGTAACAGCAGAAGTATCCGGCAGGAAAGTTGTCTTTACTTTTAATGCACCATTGCTCTGCAAAGTATATACAAAGGTAGCCATTCCCAACTTTACGCCTTTAGCATTCCATAATTCTACTTCCGCTTTACCACCTGTTTCAGATGCTTTGACAAAAGTAGCTTTTTGAATCATATTATCCAAACCTTCTTTCCTCCAAACTTTGGCTCCTCCTGTTTTTTCCCTGCTGTCATTGTCCGTAACAGGACGATAAAGGCTGAGAACTACAGGAGATGAAAGCATCTCTTTACCTTTATATATATAAGAGCGTAAAGCGCCGGTTGCAGGATCAATATCTATCTTCACCTTATCAGCCAATTTGATTTCCGGCGCACGATACCCTTTGTTGGCAGACAGTACAAACTGGTCATAGGCCACTTCGTCATGAGTTCCAATAAAGGGAGTTGCCTTATCAGGCGTCCAAGACAGATTCAAATAAGCCTCACGAATCGTAGAAGGCAACTTTACAGCACCCAAAGAGAATGTTACAGCCTCATGAGGGGCACAGTCTGCTTTTCGAGTTCCTTCTGCTATCACTTTCCCATCATCCCCCATGACCTGCCAGTGCAACGTATAGGCATTCAAATTGGTAAAGTCATACCAGTTCTTGACTTCCACTGTCAGCTTCTTAGGATCGGTCAGTGCCGATTTGATATATTGATACTCCTTCTTCACTTCAATGAGATGCGGATGCGGTTCGCGGGCTGCATTGACCAACCCGTTACAACAGAAATTGCCAAAGCTGGGCACATCCTTCGGACCATAATCCCCACCATAACTCCAATACCATTTACCATCCTTATCTATCTCGCGGAAAGATTGATCCACCCAATCCCAGATACAACCTCCCTGAACAATCGGTTCGGTTTCGAATACATGCATATATTCCTTTAATCCTCCGCCACTATTACCCATAGTATGCAGATACTCTGTCATGATGAAAGGACGATAGACTTTAGGTTCTGTCTGGCGGGCATAGGCCATGAGTTCTTCCACGCTGCGATACATACGGCAATAGATATCGGTATTATAATTCTGTTCGGCCCGTTCATATTGTACAGGACGACTTTTCTCCACTGACTTCATCCAGTCATATGTACGTTCGAAGTTAATACCGTTTCCGGCTTCATTCCCCAATGACCAGATGACGATAGCCGGATGATTCTTGGAACGCTCATACATACGTTGGGTACGATCCATGTGGGCAGGCAACCAAGTGGAATCTTTGGCCAATGAAGCAGGTCCATACCCCATGCCATGTGATTCAATATTAGCTTCATCTATCATATAAAGTCCATAACGATCACAAAGCTGATACCAATAAGGATGGGTAGGATAGTGCGAATTGCGGACCGTATTGATATTATGCTGTTTCATCAATTTGATATCTTTTTCCATCAGTTCCTTGCTTACAGTCCGTCCTAATTGGGAATGTTCATGACGGTTCGTTCCCTTTACCAAGACCGGCACACCATTGATGCAAAAACGTCCGTCCTTAATTTCCGAAGTGCGGAAACCTACTTCACATCCGGTAAGTTCCGTTACTTTACCTGTTACATCTTTCAATTCCAAGATCAGCGTATAAAGATTCGGATGCTCAGCACTCCAGACTTCCACATCCGGCAAACTTTGTTCATCCAACTTCAAGAAATGGCTCAATCCCTTCGATTTGATAGGATATTCACCTTGCAGAACCGCCTTACCGGTTTTATCTTCCAGTCGGTAAGCAAAGGTAGTCATGGAAGTAGAAGGTCCTTCAATGGTAGCTTCCAAACCGAAAATACCTTCTTTATATTGTTGTTTGTCTAAAGAAGAGGTTACTTTGTAATCGGCTATATACTGTTTAGGAGTGCTGTAAAGATACACATCACGTTCAATACCACTCAACCGCCACATATCCTGGCACTCCAAATACGAACCGGCACTCCAACGGTAAACCTCCAATGCCACCGTATTCTCACCTTTCTTCAATTTATCAGTGATATCCCATTCGGCCGGTGTCTTTGAACCTTGATTATAGCCCAACAGATGTCCGTTCACCCAAATATAGTAAAAAGAAATCACTCCTTCACAACAGATAACCACACGGCGGTCTTCCCAATCGGCAGGAATTGTAAAGGTACGTCTGTAGGAACCGACTTCATTCTCTTTATATGGAACTAAAGGCGGATTCTTTTTAAAATGGAACAGTTTGTCATCGAACTCATAGGTTTCGTTTACATAAATAGCTGTTCCATATCCTTGACGTTCCCAATTGCCGGGAACCTGAATATCCGCCCATCCTCCTGTATAAAACTCCGGTTTATAAAAATCCTTCGGACGGTTATCGGGATTCTTTACCCAATGGAATTTCCAACTACCGTTCAGACTCATGTAATAAGGAGAAGATTCATAATCTCCGTTACGGATATCAGATACGGTTTGATAAGGCCACACATAAGTATGAGGGGCCAGTTTGTTCAGTCCGACAGCATATTGGCTCTGCCATTCGGGTTGTTGTTGCGCCATTACTGGAAATATAACCAGAGCAGCCAAAAAATATAATAATGTATTTCTCATATATCTATTTATTCTATCATTACCTCATCAAAATAAATCCTTGCCTCTTGTCCGGGGCGTACATGGGTTGCAGGACACTCTCCGGCTCCTTTAGCAATAATCCGCACATAACGGCCAATTTCCTTATTCAAATCAAGTACCACATCCTCTTTGAAAGTCCCTTCACGGAAAATCTCTCCATCCGTGAACTGTTTACCGGATACTTTACGATAATCCCGATTATCATTTGAAACCCACACTTCAATATCTGCCGGTTTATGGGCTGCCATGCCATAATTCGTTATGCATCCCACTGATACAGAACGAAGCGACTCCTTCTTTTGCAAATCTATAGTAAAAGCGACAGAATCACTGCTTTCCCATGAATGCCATTCGAAATCCGACTGGCGCAAGCTGCCACGTATACCATTTACTAAAATCTTCCCAGCCTGTGTATTTCCTAAAACAGGTTTGGCGGTAGCCTTATTCCAAACCAAAGGCAATGTCAATGTTTTTCCCATCTGCCGACCTGCTCTATAAGTCGTACACTTTATAGTTTGTGTACCGGTCACCATCAACGGGTTCTTATATAGCGGAGACCGGTCTGTCGGCTCCTTACCATCCATTGTGTAACGGATTTCCACATCAGGACGTTCACATTCCAGTTTCACCTGTAGCTTTCCATTTACAGGGGTTACCGTATGTTGTATATTATACATGGAACAGGCAAACACAATTCCTTTAGCAGACAGATGCTCGTTGAATTTATCCATTGCTACCAAAAAACTTCTCCAATTTTTATGCCAAGGCTGTGTCCAAGCCACTTCGGCTAAAGCAGCCAGACGAGGGAACAGCTGATATTCCACATCTTCCGGTTTATTGCAAAACTCAGTCCACATAGAAGCCTGTACTCCCATCAGCAAGGAACGTACCTCCGGACTCCATTCTTTCTGTATCGGTTCATACCTATATACATCCTTCAATGTATTATTCCCAAAATAGGTCAAAGGTTCAAACCATTGCGGTCCCTGATAACGAATCAAATACATGATACGTGCAGGAGTCATGACAAACCTATGCCCTTGCTCCGCTGCCTTGACGGCAGCCTGACCGTAGCCTCTCCAACCATAAATAATTGCTCCGTCGGGAATCCGGGTATTGGTCAGTTCATCCCAGCCCATGGCTTCTTTCCCTTTGCTTTGTACATATTTACTCATTCTCGCCATAAAATAACCTTGCAACGCTTCTTCGTCCTCCAAGCCTTCCTGTCGCATACGCTCCTGACAAAGCGGACACTCCTTCCAATGCGTTTTCCGAGCCTCATCCCCACCCAAATGAATATACCTGGAGGGAAACAGCTCCACCACCTCGTCAATCACCCCTTGCAAGAAAGTGAACACACTATCGTTTCCTGCACAGAAGATCACATCCGCATGATTTCCTCCCAATCCTGGAAGGACACCGATAAATTTATCGACCACAGGACAAGCCAACAACGGATAAGAAGCCAACGCAGCATTACTATGAGCCGGCATTTCAATTTCAGGAATCACTTCAACCTGATGTCGGGCGGCATACGCCACTATCTCACGGATATCCTCCTGTGTGTAAAATCCTTTTTCTACAGTCGGTTCACCCTGCCGGGGATTACGACGCTCCGGAAAAGATTTTCCAGGACGATCTACACGCCGTGAACCGATTTCCGTAAGTAAAGGATATCTCTTTATTTCAATACGCCAACCATTATCATCCACCAAATGCAGATGCAGGGTATTGATTTTCAACATTCCCATACAATCGATAATACGAAGCAGATTCTCTTTCGGAATAAAAAAGCGGGCCACATCCACCATCAATCCACGATATCCGAAACGAGGTTCATCCTTGATTGTCATAGCCGGCACGCTCCAATCCGCAGTTTCCGCCACCGCTGTGCCCTCAATGGAAGCAGGCAATAACTGACGAATAGTCTGCAAGGCATAAAAGAAACCTTTTGTATCTGAAGCTTTAACTATTATCTGCCTGGGAGTTATTTCCAGATGATACGCCTCACTCTTTAATGCGTCATCGGTAAGGAAACTGATTTTCCCCTTCTTTTCTCCAACCTTCACACAAGGAGTAAATCCGGCCGCCTGGGTAAAAAGAGCAGAGAAACAGCGTGCAACCTCTGCCTGCTCCTCATTTTCTACCGTAAAGTCTGTTTTTCCGGAGAAAGTAAAATAACCTGTACCCGGAGTAATACTCTCCGGGCAGGGAACAATAGATATAGATTGGATTAGGTTGTCAGCAGGTAAGGCCATAGTCGCAAATAACGACCATAGCAAAATCAAACAGGTGTATTTCATGATATATGCTATTTTTCTTATTCTTTGTCTCTATCGGGTGAAAAGCGTACCGGATCATTATACTGCTCCTGCAATCTTGCCAATTCAGTCTTCAGCTCCGTCACAACCGGTTCATATTCTTTCTGACCATAAAGATTATGCATTTCCGTAGGGTCTGCCTGTAAATCATACAATTCCCACACATCAATATCATTATAAAAATGAATTAATTTATAACGCTCTGTACGTACACCATAATGACGTTTCACCATATGTTCTGCCGGATATTCATAAAAATGATAATACAATGATTTGCGCCAATCAGCAGGTTTTTCTCCTTTCAACAGTGGAAGCAACGAAACACCTTGGATATCTTCGGGAACAGGAGCACCTGCCAATTCCAGAAAGGTAGGTGCATAATCTATGTTTTGCACCAGTTCTGTAATATCACCTTTCCTGTCAAAACCTTTGGGCAACCGCATTATAAGCGGAGTATGCATGGATTCTTCGTACATAAAGCGTTTGTCAAACCAACCATGTTCTCCCATATAGAAGCCTTGGTCTGAAGTATAAACCACCAAGGTATTGTCCAGCATATTCTTTTCTTTCAGATAATCCAGTACACGACCTACATTATCATCCAACGATTTCACTGTTTTCATATAGTCACGCATATAGCGCTGGAACTTCCAATCGGCCAATTCTTTACCCTGAGGATTCTTTTTATAGAAGTCATCGATAATGGGACCATAAAACTTATCCCATGCCGCACGCTGCCCCTCATCCATACGTCCGATATAATTTTCATAAAGAGCCTTCAAACGGGTTTGTTTATCGGGGCGAAGCATCTTAAGGTCATAAATCATATCCATATCCTTCACGATGCTCATTTCCTGAGCCGCTGCCGCAGGACGTCCTTCATAATCATCAAAGAAATTATCGGGCAACGGAAAAGTTTTATCTTCATACAAAGACAAGTTACAAGTATCTGCCAGCCAGTTGCGATGAATAGCCTTGTGATGAATCAAAATACAAAAAGGTTTGTCTTTATCCCGTTTGTTCTCCATCCAGTCTATGGCATCATCAGTAATGATATTGGTTATATACCCATGTTTTTGAATGGTGTCATTGTCTTGCGTAATAAAATCCGGATTATAGTAATCACCTTGTCCGGGTACAATCTCCCAATAATTGAAACCTGTGGGCAGACTCTCTAAGTGCCATTTTCCGATAAGGGCGGTCTGGTATCCGGCCTGTTGCAGCAGCTTCGGAAAAGTCTGTTGCGAACCATCAAATATACAAGTGGTATTATCATAGAATTTATTAGCACAACTATGCTTGCCGGTAATCATGCAGGCACGGCTGGGACCACTTAATGAATTGGCCACAAAACTGTTAGTAAAACGCACTCCGTCATTAGCAATGCGGTCAAGGTTAGGCGTTTCCATATAACGCTTGTCATAGCAGCTCATCATCTGGGCAGTATGGTCATCGGTCATTATATACACGATGTTGTAAGGTTTCTGCTCCTCAGTTTTCTTTTGTGAAGCGCATGATGACAAAGATGCCACAGCAGTGATGCCGGTCAAAGAAAAAAGTAATCCTGATTGTAGGTTGTTCATATTCATAAATTTAAATAAGCAAAGAATTAACATCCGCAAAGATACAAGTTATGTTATTGTTTCTTGTCTGGAAATGACTATTTTATATCTGAGAATGTCCAGAAACAGGTTACAGACAAGAAAAAAACGGATGCAAAGCGCAGGTGCGCCCTGCATCCGGAAAAATCCAATAAAGACCTATTGAATAAAGCGTTCTATCATGTTTTCTTAATTAGTATAACCATAATTATTATCACTATAATCAAGAGCAGAATTGGTATCTATCTCATCTTTCGGAACCGGGAGCAATAAATTTTTCTTCAGGAAGTTTTCATCATTCAAATTTCCATCATTAAAAATACGTTCTCCCCAGTTCCCGTTCCCTTTAGGATTATTGGCCACTGATTCTTGAATAATTCCATGCCCATTGTTGACCTCGAAAGCTTTTTTCAAAAGCTCTGTGCCACGTAAACGCATTTTCTGATACATTTCCGGTTCACCGGCACCTTCGAAAATACGTTCAAAATAAATTTTCTCACGCACTTGTTCCTTAGACAAGCCACTCTTCCAGTCAGCCGGCTGAGACGCGTTTCCTGATTGACGCGCTCTCTTCAGCACCTCATTGGCCAATGTTATCGCCTTGTCAGTCTGCCCCAATTCATTATATACATCCGCTGCCATCAGCAACATATCTGCATAACGATACAAAATTAAATTCTTATGACTGTTATTACCACTCTGCTCAGGATCCCACGGTTTCTTGAAATAGGGCCATGACTTTGTATTGGTAGATGGCTTTTTTGTCGCATTTTCCAACAAAGACAACAAGCCTTTCAAATACCCTTTTTCAGCGGGAGTCGCAGTAGCCGTATCGGCAATCATAGCATAAAGTTCTTCAGCTTTCGGACTAGCCGGATCAGCTAATTTCTCGTAAGGAATCCGTCCTACATACAACTTGGGTTTCTTCCATCCGGCAGGTTTTTCTTCTCCTTCAATGGTATATGTAAAATAAGGATAGGCATATACAGTATCGCGCGCCGAAGCTATAGGCTCCTCTTTAGGTTTCTCACCTTTTCCTACTCCGGCATAAGACTTCCAATAAGTCAGGAATGTGCTTTCAATACGTGGATCACCGGGATAAGTAGCCAAAAAATAATCATACAAAGCTTTTGAAGCACGTATGCGGTCCCAAGCCTGCCCATTACAAGAGCCATTAGGAGCGACCAGCCAGCTACCCCGGTTACGGGTGGTAGAACCTGCAAGTGCAAAATTCAATTGAAAAATAGATTCCGGAGAACCTTGTACGTAATCAACAAACAAATCACTGAATTTATCCGCCAGCCGGTATTTAGGCATTACCTCATCAAAACACGCTTTCGCCTTCTCCCAAGCCGTATTATCACCCTGACAGCCCAAAGTATGATAGAGTTTTCCTAGATACGCTTTCGCCGCCCACTTCGTTGCAAAACCGTCATCATCTTTTTCCGGTAAATTCTCATAAGCGAACTCCCAGTCAGTACGTACCAATTCAAAGACCTCATTTTTAGGAGAACGAGGAACAGCTACTCCGTCATGAGCAGAGGGAGTGGTCTTTAAAGGTACATCTCCATAGGTAACTGCCAAATTATAATAAGCCAATGCACGCAAAAAACGAGCAGCCGCTTCCATTGGCAATTTATCAGCCGATTCTAACGGACTATCGGCAATATTGGCAATGAATGCATTTGTTTCACCAATCACTTTATACATCCCTCTCCACGCCATTGTGTTTATGGTTTCATCAATTCCTCCGTCCATAGAGACCAATAAATCTGTAGAACTGCCATTCGTTTGTGACCATCCAAAACCACAATATCCAAATGTTACTTCCTGCCATGCCTGGCCATAAGCATTATCAGCCGACATATATCCGTAACATCCCATCAAAGCCTGTCTGGCATTTTCCACAGTACTAAACTGAGTTTTTGTATTTATCGTATATTGCGGGTCTTCATCCAGCCACGATTCGCAGGATGCCAATGACAAAGCACCTGCTAATAAAAATATATATTTTAGTTTTTTCATTTTACAAAAAAAATTATCGGTTAAACTATTTAAAAGGTCACATTTAATCCAAAGACATAAGAACGTTGGCTTGGAAATGCATTCATATCAATGCCCGGGCGTAATCCATCAAAAGCAAACGAATTGATTTCCGGATCGTATCCACTGTAATTAGTGATGACAAATGCATTTTTAACCGAAGCAAATACACCTATATTCTGAAAGCCGATTTTCTTCATCCAAGATTTTGGCAATGTATAATTCAAAGTGATATCCGAACAACGCAAGTAACTTCCATCCTCAATATAACGGTCATAAACCACGTTCTTTACATTCGCCGTAGCCGACGGATAAAGATTTGAATGATTCTCTTCCGTCCAGATATTCCGGAATGCTTCTTGTGTCAAATTACCAGCTTGCCGAGAGGGCGTATAATAACGGATATTCGTATTCAATATCTGATTACCATGCACACCATTAAAAGAAGCCGAAACAGACAGGTCTTTCCAGGCAATACGAGTTTGGAAACCATAAGTAAAGTCCGGATTCGGATTGCCTAAAATGGTTTTATCCTTTTCATCCACAACACCATCCTCATTCATATCCACCGCTTTTATATTACCGGCTCCCAAGTCATTGGCCACAGAACTGGAATAATATTTGGTTGATCCGTCAGCAGCCGTATAAGCAACTTTTCCATCTACAATATCTTCCGGCTGAATAATACCTTGAGTCTTATATCCGAAGAACAATCCCGGTGCCTCACCTGCAATGAAAAGATTAGCAATACCAAAATGATCTCCTATAGAAGTTCCCTGATATCCACGCACATTCTTCAAGGTTCCAAAATCTGTCGGTGCAAAACCCAGGTCACCAATTTTTGATTTATTGAAACCAATGTTTCCGCCCAAACTCCAACTCCAACCGTTCAAGTTACGGAGAATATCTCCATTCAAACTAATTTCAACACCTTTGTTTTTCAACGAACCTTGATTCAACATCACACTTGCAAAACCACTGGAAGCAGGCAATGAACGCGAAATAAGCAAATCATTGGTTTTTTTCTGATATACATCTACTGATCCTGACAGACGGCTGTTGAAAAAAGCAAAATCAAAACCCACATTCCAAGAAGATGTACGTTCCCACTTCAACCCGTCATTCTGCAAATTGCTTACCGCCATTGCCAAAATCTGATCCCCTGTGGCTTTTGCATAATCTATTATTTGTGAATAATCAGAGAAAGTAGCATAAGGATTAATGCCCTGATTGCCTGTAACACCAAAACCTAAACGTATTTTCATTTGATTCAACCAGTTAACATTCTTCATAAACTCTTCCTGCTCCATACGCCAGGCCAAAGAGAAGGAAGGGAAGTAAGACCATCGGTTACCCTTTTTGAATTTACTTGATCCGTCCGCACGTACAGATGCAGTAAGCAAATATTTATCATAAGCAGAAAGATTGATACGACCTAGATAAGACAGTAACTGATAATCCTTTTGGGTAGGTTGTTCATGAGTCTTCACAGAAGCAAGGTGTAACCCTTTTGTACGTAAGTCAAAATTAGAGAAACGAGTACCCTTCACATTCTTATTCAAGAATGTATGTCCGTCATAAGTTACACCAGCAGTCGCTCCCAGATGAATACCTTTCGCCAAGTCAATATTTAAATTCAATAAGTTCTCTATATTATAATTGGTCTTGTTCAAATTAGCCATGGCTAGCACACCTTGATCATTAGCACCGATAGTGAGCTGCATGCCATACCAACGAGCACGTTCGTTTATATTCACATTTCCTCCGGCACGAAGATTATACGAAAGGTATTTGCAAATATTCCATTTCAAATCCAGACTACCGCCAAAGCTTTTATCATCCGTTATATCATCATAGTCATCCCGCCAGCTATAAACAGTAGTTTTTGCGTCCATGTCCGTTTGTAATGTCGGGTCGTCTGCCGGAATTTCATAAGGAGCTGTATCCAATACTGTACGTGCCAATGAACCGGCAATACCACCTGTCGTATTACCCCCGGTCATCATATCATTTTGTTTGATAGATCCATTCAAAGCAAGCGCCATAGTAACGGACTTTGAAAGGTTAGCCGTAAGGTTTGCACGCAAATCACCTTGTTTAATACCTGTATTGCTCACAATACCTTTTATATCCTTAAAACCACCCGAAACATAATAAGTCATTGCATCCGATCCTCCGCTGACCGATGCAGAATAGACTTGAGAGAAAGCAGATGAATAGGCTTCTTTCTGCCAGTTCTTATAACTCAAGACACGATAGTATTCAGGGTTGGTAGGATCTTTTTTATATTTATCCAAGTTTTCACCATACACATAATGCATCTCGCCATTTGCTTGCGGATAGTACTTTTCCTCGCCGGCATTAGCCTTCATATTGGCATAAGCAGCATACTGTTCCAGATTCAACATATTATGCAGGTTACGGGCATCCGCAATGGTAAAGTTTGCAGTCACGTTTACTTTAGCCTTACCTGCTTTCCCTTTTTTAGTCGTAATGATAATAACACCATTCGCACCGCGGGAACCATAAATTGCCGTAGCCGAGGCATCTTTTAATACAGTGATATCTTCAATATCCGCAGGATTCAAAGCACTTAAAGGATCCTGCGCAATCTGGAAATCACCGCCACCCATAGCCGACTCTGCAAATTCCCCGGTGGAAGATTGCGGGACATTATCAATAACATACAGAGGCTGGTTATCTCCACGCAATGAGTTAGCGCCACGAATTGTCACAGAACTGGCAGCTCCCGGAGCAGCCATAGATGAAGTTACATTCAGCCCCGCCACCTTACCTTGCAACAGATTATTAAAAGAAGCTGTTTTAGAAGCATCGTTAGCATCCGGACGCAAGCTGGCGGTAGCACCGGTCAAATCACTCTTTCTTGCCGTACCATAAGCCACTACCACCACTTCATCCAATGTCTGGGTATCATCTTTCAACTGAACATTCAATACTTTTTTTCCACCGACCGGCACTTGCTGGGTCACATAGCCAATAAAAGAAAACACTAATGTAGATTTGGAGTCAGGAACATCAATAGAATAATTGCCATCAAAATCTGTAATGGTTCCCGTGGCTGTACCTTTCACTTGTACATTCACACCGGGCATCCCCTCGTTCGTACTGTCAGTAACTTTACCTGTTACTTTTATCTGCTGGGCAAACATATCTGGAATTGCTGCCACACAGAAGACACACACTAGAAAAACGTTAAAGAGGTTCTTCTTCATAGAATTAAATTTAAATTAGTAATTTATGATAGTTAACATTATTTTAATCTGTGGCAAATGTAGAGGAAAACAGAAGTATAAGGGGTACAATAATCACTATTTTTAAGTCCAAAATTAGCTAAAAAGGTCCATTTCACCGAGAAATAGTCAATTTTAGAGGAGTAATAAACAAAGTCGGAAACCCGGCCATTGTTTTTTTAAGGACAATGACAACCAACCCAAATATAAAAACAAGTATCTTTGTATCTCCAAATATGTTTTTATCCATTAATCAATATATTATGAAACTAAAATTTTCTATTTTAACGATCCTGCTGTTCTTCTTATCAGCATCTTTTCCCTTGGCCGCCCAAAAGGCTCCCCAACCGTTTGATATTGACACCCCTTCGCTCCGCGTCTTCCTTCCGGCTCCCGAACTGGCGACAGGCCGTGCCATAGTAGCCTGTCCGGGTGGCGGATATGGCGGACTGGCTGTCAACCACGAAGGCTATGACTGGGCACCTTACTTCAACAAACAAGGCATCGCACTGATTGTACTGAAATATCGGATGCCTCATGGTGACCGCACTCTCCCCATCTCGGACGCCGAAGCTGCCATGAAAATGGCGCGCGACAGTGCCGATGTATGGAATCTGAATCCATATGATATAGGTATAATGGGCTCCTCTGCCGGAGGGCATCTAGCTTCAACCATCGCCACACATGCCCGCCCCGAACTCCGCCCTAACTTTCAAATCCTGTTCTATCCTGTCATCACCATGGATAAATCCTATACTCACATAGGATCTCACGATAATCTTTTAGGTAAGGACGCTTCCGCCGAACTGGAAACCGAATTTTCCAATGAGAAACAAGTAACCAAAGAAACTCCCCGCGCCTTTATCGCCTACAGTGACGATGACAAGACAGTTCCTCCTGCCAATGGGGTAAATTATTACCTGGGGCTGCACAAGAATCATGTACCAGCCGTACTCCATATTTATGCCAGTGGCGGACATGGCTGGGGTATCCGCGAAAACTTCATTTACAAGAATGAGATGTTAAACGATTTATCCGCCTGGTTGCGCAGTTTCAAAGCTCCCCGTAAAGATGCTGTCCGGGTAGCCTGTGTAGGCAACAGCATTACTTACGGAGCAGGAATCAAAAACCGGAGCCACGACAGCTATCCCTCCGTTCTAGGCCGTTTGCTAGGAGATAAATACTGGGTGAAAAACTTTGGGGTCAGCGCACGTACCATGCTGAATAAAGGTGATCGCCCTTATATGAAAGAACAAGCTTATCAACAAGCATTGGCGTTCAACCCCAATATCGTTGTTATCAAACTGGGAACCAATGACAGCAAGTCATTCAACTGGGTACATAAAGCAGATTTCATAAAAGATACACAAACCATGATTGACGCCTTTAAAGCCCTTCCCTCACAACCTGAAATCTATCTATGCTATCCTTCAAAGGCATATCTTACCGGAGAAAGCATTAATGATGATATCATCTCAAAAGAGATTATACCTATGATTAAGAAGGTTGCCAAGAAAAACAAGCTGCCTGTCATTGACCTTCACAGCGCAATGGATGGAATGCCGGAATTATTCCCCGACCATATCCATCCCAATGAAGAAGGAGCGAAAGTGATGGCAAAAGCTGTTTACGATGCTATAGCAAAATAAAAGGAAACGAAGGAGCAGACAGGAATTAATCAGCCAAAAAGAGACTTTTTATCGGTTGTCCGCATTATTCATACGTCATTTTGTTGTGTTATTCAAGACAATCAACTATTTTTGTTCCCAAACCTTGAGTAAGCAATGAAAACATCTGCCCACAACATACGAATCCTGTCCTTGCTCCTTCTATTCACTCTACTGCATTCTATATCAGAAGCCAAACAGTACTTTTTCCAACAAATCCCCTCTCAAAACGGACTTTCCTCCATGGTACGCTGTATGGAAGTCAGTCAGGAAAAAGGATATGTCTGGATAGGGACACGCTCAGGAATCGGACGATTC
>QWBY01002721.1_pt1 | contig 17737 bp, 8 predicted proteins | sample 1972471 | NCBI WGS metagenome assembly QWBY01 (sample SAMN09866722, study PRJNA288562) | Human gut metagenome isolate term6_stool, whole genome shotgun sequencing... | reverse complement strand
AATTTAAACTGCATGGCTCCGTTAGAGTACAGAAAACATGCAGTGGATTAATAGATTTTTAATTAATTATTGTGTCTACTTGACAAGGGGCAGTTCATAGAACCGTCCCGCTACAGGCGCGATTGCAAATACATACATTTGAAAATATATACTATCTTATAAATAAAAAACATTCACACTCTTACCTTTTCCCGTAACTTTCTAAAAAAACACCACTAAAACCGTTGACAAAACTTAACCCTTTATGTTATAATATCTCGTGGACTTAATTGTTCCTTGCAAGGGCAGACGCTCTTGCCGTAAGACCAAAAGGAGGTGTAATTATGAACGATTACGAAACAATGCTTGTTTTTCGTCCTGACATCGAAGACGAAAAACGTGAAGCACTCATCGAAAGATTGAAAAGTGTTATCGGCGAAGGCAATCAATTCTCAGTAGACAATTGGGGATTAAGAAAGCTTGCTTATGAAATCAATGATTACCCGGAAGGATATTATTCATTACTCGAATTCAAATCCGAACCGGAAGCAATCAAAGAAATAACACGTGTATGTCGTATTTCCGACATCCTATTACGTTACATGACAATCGCAAAGGAAGACTAGAGGTGTAAGCTATGAATAATGTAGTTTTGATTGGAAGATTAACAAGAGATCCTGAGCTAAGATATTTGCCTAATACAAATACTGCCAACTGTACTTTCACACTTGCAGTTGACAAGGGACTCTCAAAAGATAAGAAACAAGAATATGAACAAAAGGGTTGGGCAACAGCCGATTTCATAAACATTGCCGTTTGGGGCAAGATGGCTGAAGTTGTCAACAATTTTGTCGGAAAAGGAAACCTTATCGCGATTAACGGTCGCCTCTCCGTAAGAAATTACGAAGATAAGCAAGGAAACAAAAGAACGTGGACAGAAGTTGTAGCTTCAAATGTCGACTTCATCGAATGGAAGGACAGAGACCAAAGTCATTCATCCGGAAATTCAGGTTTCAATGCACCGGCTGACGACGGCTTCGATGGTGGATATGATGATTTCAAAGGTTTCGAACCTAGAAATGATGAAAATATTCCATTCTAATTAAAGAAAGGAGAAAAACATGCAAAAGAGATTTCGTCCAAGAAAGAAAGTTTGCCAACTATGCGCAGACAAAAACGAAACAATCGATTATAAAGATGTGCAAAAGCTCAAGAAATATGTAACCGAACGTGGTAAAATTCTTCCACGCCGTGTAACAGGCGCTTGTGCTAAACACCAAAGAAAAATCTCACTTGCTATCAAAAGAGCAAGACAAGTGGCATTGTTGCCATATGTAGTAGACTAATAAAAAAGGCTCCGGTTTCCCGGAGCTTTATTTTTTTGTGTTTGTTTATACAATTGTATGTGTACGCATTGTAACGGGACGGCCACGTTGTGACGTAAGGAGAAACTATGTCCTGGTGCTATATTTGACTTTCGTTGTTATAACAACATACAACTATCGGTGTGTCCGTAAAATATATTTCTAAAAATGCAATGTGCAGATATTTTCCGCGCTGATAAATTTTACAATTGTATATATTCGCATACGCATCAGTAGCGGGACGGCATACGTTGTGACGTAAGGAACAACGATGTCCTCCCGCCCATTTTTGTGTATATGGAATATGTATTATTACCAACAACGCTGAGCCAAGAAAATATATCCCCCATCATTCCTTTATCATTTCTCACATCCATCTTCGCTCTGTGCGTTCCCCAAAACGTAACGGCGGGTTATATCCCGCCGCAATATATCACTTCTATGCAATTTACAACCCCACCAACAACGGTGTGTGCATAAAATATCGATCCCCTCGCCCTCAAATCTTTGCAGCGATACGCTTTTCTCTTATTGCGGCAGGACATCATTACTTCTCGCTCAAAAACGAAATCAAAGATTTCTTTTTCGCGTCGTAAAGTATGCCAGCCGCTACGCACGGCGTTTGCAATACCATACATTTTAAAAGATTTATCGCGAAAATAACCGCTCCCCCAGGTTTGCGAGGAATAAACGATGAGAAACGCTTAGATGAAATATTTTAGGAGTGAGGCATATTGGTAAATATGTCGCAACGACGAAAACACGAAATCAACCGTTTATCGCAAAATAGACCGCAAATAAAAACACCGCAAACAAAACTTTCCCTATTCCTCCACTTTCCTCTTCATCTTCCCGTATTTCACCACTGTGCTTACAACTACATACAAAAGCAAAATCGACAAGGCTACCGTTCCCACATAAATCCACGTGTTCACGGTTTTGACTTCCTTTTTGACCGGAGTTGATTCGATCTTTACAATCTCATTTTCAATCCCCTCTTTTTTCGGCGGCTCATATCTCTTCGCATTCACAATCAAACGATATGGGCTCGGCGGCGTTATCGGGTCGCAAGTAAGAAGTGTCAGCGTGTCCTCGCCCTCAATCGGGTCAAGCTTGTCCCAATCGTACGGGTTTATAACCTCGCTGTCCGTCACCTTGTATATGAGCGTTTCCGTGCCGCGACGGAGCATAATCATGTCGCCCTCTTCAAGCTCGTGCAAATTCAAGAACATCGTGTCCTTGTAAAAGCCCCTGTGCCCGGCAATGACGGAGCGTGATCCCTTTCCGCCGACCGGAAGATTCGTTCCGTCGACATGTGCCGCGCCCATCGCAAGGTGCTTATAGCTCGCCCCGAGATACACCGGCAAAGTCACGTCGATTTTCGGAATCCTTATATACGAAAATGCCTCATCGTCCTCACCTTCGATATTGTATCTCGCCTTGAAATCGTTCCCCGTAAACGGGTCGACCGCGCCGGCGTCGATATCCTTCACGCTCTTGTTATATCTTTTAATTTTCTTCTCAAGCCTCTGTTTCTCCTCGCGGCTCAGCTTCGCCTCTCTTTCGATGTATTCCTCATACTCGTTCGCTTTTCTCATATCGTTTATGGTAATCGAAAGAAACGCATATAGCGGAATCAAAATTCCGACAATCATCAAAAGCCGTCCGATTAAAAACCAGTGCTTCTTTTCCATTTTTATTTTACTCATTTTTATCTCTCTTTTTCTTGAGCTCTCTGAAAATCTTTTTATGTTTCCTGAGGCTCGAATATTCAATGAAAAGCACAAGCACAAGGAACAATATAATTGAAAGTGTAATCATAAAGTATTCACGATAACTTGCATCGCTTGTTCCCGTCGCCCTTCTCGTGATTTCCGCTTCAGGTTTGTAAGGAATTCTGTGCCCTCTAACCAAAAGTCTGTGGCTGTTAATCATATAAGGTGTGCATGTAAGAAGGGTCATCAAATCCTCTCCTTCCTGCACAAGCACCGGCTCGAAATTCGTCGGCTCCACCGTCAAAATTTGGTCGACCTCATATGCGAGCACCCCTTCGATATTGTGGTAGAAAAAGACATCGCCTTTTCTAAGCTTGTCGAGCTCACGGAAGAGCTTCGCCGTCGGAAGACCCCTGTGCGCTGTGACAACAGCATGTGTGTTCTTTCCGCCGACCGGAAGGCTCGACCCCTCAAGGTGTCCTGCTCCCTTTTGCAAAATGTCTTCGCCCGTTCCGGCGTACACCGGCAAGTCTTCGTTTATTTGCGGAATTTCAACGTGCCCGATTTTTTCTCCGATTTCGAGCATCTTCGCATACTCTCTGCGCCCCGCTTCTTCCTTTTCGGTAAACGGGTCCGCCATCCTTGTCGGATCGAGCGTGCGGTTGTACGCGTGTGCAAGCTCGAGCCTTTCTTTCAGTTCCGCCTCGTCGAGTTCATTTCTCTTTGTATCGAAACTCTCGACTTCCCTGGTTGCAACCTGTCTATAATAGAGCTGCGAAATGACGGGATATATGGCAATCAAAAATCCCAAAAGAAAGATCCCACCCAAAACGAGATTCCGCTTGCGCTTTTTCTTTTTCGAGTCCCCCTCGTCAAATATCAAGTTTTTTTCTTCTTTTTTAGCCATATTCTCCCCCGATATTCGAAAAATGCTCTAGTTTTTATCCCCATCTCCCGTGAATAAATCAGCCAACTTTTGCAATTTGTCTTCTTCTTCGCTCAGCTTCATATCGATAACACTCTTGTCCGAAGTTCTTTTCTTTCGTCTTTCCGCCATCATTCTGTCGAAATCTTCTGCTGCGAGACGAGCTTGTCTTTGCGCTTCCGTTTCAACCTCGCGAATAATATGGTTCGGATTTACCTCGGACTCTTTTCCCTTTTCTTTCGAAAGCTCTTCTCGAGCGCTTTCCTTGATTTTTTCAAAATTCATCGTCTCGTCGGTGTTTTTTGGAACACGAACATTTGAAACCGGCTCAAAATCTTTCTTAATCTCTTCGGTTGTCGCCTTTACCGGCTCCTTCTTTTCGACTTTTTTCGATTCCGGTTTTACATAGTCGCTTGAGCTGTCTTTGAAATCCTTTTTCAAATTCTTTTCGGAAATATCCTTAAGCTCTTGCACACGTGAATTCTTGTCCACCTTTTTCGAATCTATTTCAATCGGCGACTCGTCTTTTTTCGTGGCTCTATTCTTTTCAATTCTTTCGTTTTCGAGTCTCGTTTCCTCTCTCAAACGTTTAAATTCCATTTCGAGCGCCTTCGGGTCCGCCGAATCGATTTTCGAAACCTTCTTTTTCGATTGTTTTTCCGTTTCTTTTACGATTTTCGATTTCGAAGCAATCTTCTTCAGATTTTCCCTTTCGCTCTCAATTCTCTCCTCGGCTTCCTTCGCAAGACGTTTCGCCTTGAGCCTTCTTTCCTCTTGATTGATATTGAGGTCCTCGTCGGTAAAAATGCTTTCCTTTGCCTTCTTCTTGCTGAATTTTTGGAAGAACGAGCCCGACTTTTTGTCCGACTTGTCCTTTTCCGGTTTCGGTTCATCCTTAAAGAGTTTCTTTTCGGTTTCCGCCTTCAAAGCCTCGTCGTCATAAGCCGTCTTTCTTTCAATAACAGGTTCACTGTCGATATTAATCTCCTTCGGAGTGTCATCCTCCGGAGCCGTATCGTCGTCCCATCCCTTAATGCCTTCTTTTTTGTCGGACTTTTTATTTTCCTCTTCGTCAACTTCGTCGAAGTCGTCGTACTCCTCGTCTTCGTCCGGCTCAACCATAATATTTTTAAGTTTCTTTAAAAAACTCACGTCTTCTCCTCCATTTTCTACATATTCATCGCTTTTTATATTGTCGCTTTTTTCTTGAAAGCTGTCCAAATCAATCTCATCCGCCGGCTCTTTTGCGCCGTCTGTTGCGTCTTCTTCCGGAATATCCGGCTCGTCGATTTCCGGAGCCACAGGTGCGCCTCCGCCCGGTCCGTCAGGTGGCGGATTGTCGTCACCGCCGTCGTCCGGTCCATAATCGTCAGGTCCATCATCCGGCTTATCATTTGAATCTTTTTCATTCATCGCTAAGAGCTTTCTTATCGCTTTTTTATATCTCTTCTTCTTGTGCCTTGTCGTTAAAATCAATAAAAGCAAAAGTGCAATAACGCCAAGCGCAATAAAGAATCTGTTTTTGTATTTGAATATCTCCTTGTTTTCCCTTGCCGTCACAATGTCCTCAACCGCGTCGTACGGAATCCTTTCTCCGCGTACCAAAAGACGGTGCGTGTTTATCATATATGGCGTACATGTAAGGAGCGTTGCATAGTCGTGTCCCTTGACGACCAAAAGATCGTCGAATTCGTCAGGATTTACAACCTTTATTTGCACAACCTTATATGCGAGCGTTTCCGCCAAATTGTGCACATAAAAAACGTCGCCTTCTTCGAGTTTTTCAAGGTCCGTAAAAAGCTTTGCCGTCGGAAGACCGCAGTGCGCGGTGAGAACCGTGTGCGTGTCGATGCCTCCGACCGGAAGACTCGTCCCCTCAAGGTGTCCAACACCCTTTTGAAGCACTTCCTCCTCCGTGCCCGCATACATCGGAATGTCCACATTGATCTTCGGAACCTCAACGTGCCCCATTCTTTCGTTAATCTCGAGCATTCTCGCATACTCTTTTCTGCCCGCCGCCTTTTGTTCGTCGGTGTACGGGTCCTTGTCGATATGGTTCACGAGCGAATCGTTGAATGCGCGAGCAAGCTCGATTCTTCTCTTTACTTCCGTGTCGTCAAGCTTTGCAGCTTCCTTGTCGAAATCGTTAATCTCATAACTCGACTCGACATTGTAATACAGACGGGAAATAATCGGATACATCAAAACCAAAAGTCCCACCAAAAAAATTGCAACTAAAAGAAAAGTCGAAGCGCGCTTCTTCTTTTTTCTCGATGCATTCTTCTTTTCGATATTCACTTTTTCGTTTTTAATATCCTTGTCCATACAAACTCCCAAAAAATATTCTAACTCTATTATACCAACAACCGCTGGTTTTGTCTATAAAGAGAAAACACGAAACCGTGATTTCGTGTTTTATGTACGGCGGGCGAACCCGCCAAATCTTTTATTGTTCAAAGGCTAATTTGCCTCTGTCGATTTTTCATTTTTCCTTGCGACTGCAAAACCCGTTGTGAAAAGAATTGCTCCAAGTGCACAAAGCATCGGGAAAACCAAATCCCCCGTCTTTGGAAGCGGCTTCTTTGTAAACGGCTTGTTCTTAATCACAAGTCTTTTTGAACTATCATCACCGTCAACCGTGAACTTGACACTTTCGGTCAATTGTTCAAAGCCCGGTGCTTGTTTCGTTTCCCATAATTCATAGTCGCCGTATTGAAGCTCGACGTCAAAATTCCCGTTTTTGTCGGAAACAAGCGTAAAAATCTTGTCGCCTTGCATTAAATTTTGCGGCTTACCGTCGACCACCTTTGTAAGTCTGAAGACAACACCTTTAATCGGTTTTCCGTCAACAGACACCTTCTTGAAATAGAAATGTCCGTATGGCGGCGGATTGTTCGGCTCTTCAGGCGGAACATCCGGCGGATTTTCCGGCGGCGGTGTTTCCGGCGGTGGAGTTTCAGGTGGAGGTGGAACCTCCGGCGGCGGTGGTGTGCCCGGCTTTTCCGGTTGAGTGTGTTTAGGATTTATAACAATCTTGTCCTCATTCTTTTCCTTGAGGAAATCCGAAACCGAGAACACAAAATCGTTAAACTTAATACCGTACTTTGCGCCCTTAACACGTGCATAATATGTGCCCGGTTTAAGCTTGACGGTAATTCTTCCGTTTTCGTCAACCTTAACTGAACTCAAAACATGTTTGAAATCCTTTTCAAGATCCTTGTCCGACCACATTCTGTGCTTGAAAATCTCTTCAAACTTGTCGTCGGAACTCATGTCGTCTTTGTCGGAAACTTTCCAAATCTCGATATTGGCATCCTCGAGAGCTTTCTTAAGCTCCTCTCTGTCGCTTTCGAGATAAAGATTTACAACGATTTCAATCTCATCCGCTGCGCTAACCCTGAAAAAGGGAAAGAAAAGGCAAAATGCCAATATCAGATTCAGAATCTTAAATTGTTTTTTAATAAACTTCGGCATCTCTACCTCCTTTTCTTTGTAAATAGCTGTCGTTATATATATTATATAACTTCTTTGCTCCTAATTCAATACTATAAGTTATGCTAAACCTTCGAGTTCGTCTTCTTTACGTCTCTTAAGTGCAAATGCAGCACCAACCATCAACATAACACCGACTACAGTGAAGATAACAGTACCGATACCACCTGTTTGTGGGATAGTAACATTCTTATTCTTGATTTGTAGACCGTATCCGGCATCTGTATTCTCTTTGTTGTATTGAAGATCAACATCTGAACTTACATAAGAACCTTCTTTTACTTCGAATTCTGGTTCATCTTGAAGTTTAGCAAATCCTTTTGGAGCTGTTTTTTCTTCCAATTTATATCCTTTTGCATAAGCTAGACCTTTGATTTCGAATCTACCTTCAGCGTCAGATGTTAATACAACAACATTAGCATCAGTTTTTTCGCCCCAAGTATATTCTGTTGCGTTAGCTACGAATGCATCATTATAAGCTTTTTGTTTTTCGTTAATAGCGTCTAATTTTTTCTTTTTAATCTTTTCGTCTTTTTGTTCTTCAGCTGTAAGATTATTGTAAGCTTTTACTGCTTCATCAAGAGCTGCTTTTGCATCTGCAACTGCTTTTGCATCTTTCTTAGCTGCTACAAGGTATTTACCATCTGCATTTTTAACGTAGAATTCTGCTCCTGCAAGTCTTTCTAGTTTAGCACTATCTTTTTCTTCGTTGTTTGTTTTAACGAATTTTCTTCCACCAAGTTGAACTTTTGGTTCTGTTGGGTTAAGTTTTTCCGGATTATCTGTATCTTTGTGGTCCTTGATTTCGATTTCGCCAGTTTCTTTGTTATATTCCATATATTCAGCTTCATAGCCTTTTACAGATTCAACGATTCTGTATGTTCCATTTTCATCAAGATTATCGAATACTACTGTAAATTCTTCTTTTGCTGTTTTTTCAACAGTCTTTACATCTTCCCATTTACCTTCAGTATTTTTCTTTTGAAGTGTAAAGTAAGCTACTACATTTTTATCTGCTTCTGTTATAGTTTGGTCACCTGTTACATCCCAAGTTTTCTTCATTGTGATTTCTTTTTTACCAGGTGTGAATTCTTTTGGTTCGCTATCTTTACCAGGTTTGTTTGCATAGTCAAGTGCGATGTCATTGAGTTCCGGTTGGTCAACTACGGCTTCACCGTTGATTTTTGCAGAATATGTTAATGTGATTTCAACATCAGCTGTTTTAGCTGCGTTTTCTACTTTTGTAAGACCTGATTCTTTAAGAACTAATGTGAATCCTCTGTCTGTTTCTGTTACAAAATAATCATCTGCTGTAAGTCCAGCACCTTCAACTTTAAGGTCTTTTTGGTATGTTAGACCCTTTGTCATGTTATCGTTCCATACTAATTTTTTGTAGTGAGAATCTTTTTTGATTTTTGTTTTTACTTCATATGGAATTGTTTTACCAAGATCAGCTGTTACTGTTGCTTTTTCTTTTTGGTAATTTTCATAAGCTGCACCAGCATCTTTGTTATTGTTTTTATCTTCTACTGTTGATAAACCATTGTTTTTAGCAAAGTTCTTGTCGATTTCCGGTTTTTCTTGAGTGTTCTTTGGATAAACGTGAGCATGTTCTACAATACCTTCTTCATCATTTACAACCGGCAATACCAAAAGAGTTGGAACTGCTTTAGATGCAGCTAGAAGTTCTCCGTCATCTCCTTTGTATTTTGATTCTTTAAGATCTTCAACTATTCTGTAAGTGCCTTTTTTAAGTCCCGTTGTATCTAATGTTAGACCAGCCCCTTTATCGGTTAAACCTTTATACTTGAAAGGTGCTTTTGCATTTTCTCCTTCAGTTATAGGTGACCATTGTGAATCATCATCAACTTTAATTGCATCTTCTGCAACGCCTTCATTTAATTTTTCAAGTCTAAAATAAACACCATCAATTTCTTTTGCTGTTGTATCGCCGAAGAAATCTTGGATATTATCAATTTGTTTACCATTATATTTCTTATCTTTATCGTGTTTTTCTAATGCTTCTTTTGTAAGCAAAATTTTGTGAATTGTTACAGATTTTGTTTCTGTTGCTTCTGCAGCTTTTACTGCTCCAAATGGTGCAAATGCACCGATTGTCATGACAAGTGCAAGAAGCACTGTCAAAAATTTGAATTTCTTGTTCATAATTCTCTCCTTGTAAATTCATATAATTCTCTAATGTTTTGTTTTTGATTTTTTTGTAGTTTTGTTTGTTCTTTGTTCCTTGTCGCTCGTGCCTTTTTCGTATTATGTTCCTCGACAACTCTTCGTGGACATTGTTTCTTCCACTCTGTCCCCTTGTGTTTTGTTTTTGATTTTCTAATCGCTCTCGCGAATGTTTAACTTATCCCTGTTCATAGAGGGCATCCCTCCTTCGAATAAACATATATGCTCCAACCATCATAATCATCATACCGATGAAAACAAATGGAAGTGCTCCAACCCCACCTGTGTGAGGATATTCAGCCTTAAGATTTTCTATGAGAAGTTCTGCATTAAACTTTATTTCGGATTCTGTATTAACAATCAAAGCTTTGTCTTTTTCTTCGTCTTTGACAAGCTTGTCCTTCATGTCAACATATTTTCCATACTCGTTTATTTTGTAAATCTTTCCGCCTTCAACCTTGAAGAAGAATACGTATCTCTTTAACCTTACATAATCTTTAGGCGCTTTTGTTTCTTCTACAGCGTAAATACCGTCTTCGAGTTTCTTAAACTCAAAAATTCCATTCGTCCCTGAAGTTACAGTATAAGGTTTTTTCTTTGGTTCCCCATTTTCTACAACTTCTTTTGTTACTGCTTCAAATTCAAGTTTTTCATCCTTTTCTTCTGTAGGATTTACTTTTTCGCCATCTTCATCATTTTCAGTCTTTCCGGATTCGTCATTCGTCTTTGTTGCTTCCTTCTTCTTATATAAAGTGAATTCCGCACCTTCCAACGCTTTTTTGTTTCTTCCGTCTATCTTCTTGAACTTGATATTCGGCATATATTTTTTGTTGATAATTATAGTTGTGTTTTTATCAACTGTAATCTCACCGTTTTTATCAACAGTAAATGTTGCTACAGCGGTAGATGGTTTCTCATATCCTTCTAGCGATTCAGTTTCCCAAACTTCATATTTGCCAGGTGCAAGTCCTTCCCATCCGAAATTACCGTTTTTGTCAGATATTTTATCCGAATTTTCAATTTTCTTGTCATCTTTTTTAAGGATGAATTTAACTCCTTCAAGCGGTGCATCTTCATAATTGTTATTCGATGAATCTTCTCCACTTGAAACCGCGCCTTCATAAGCTCCAACAGGTTTGAACATATCCGCAAAGCCAGCCGGTTTTAACTGTTCAGATTTTTCACTCGGTTTGACTTCTTTAATCTTTCTGTCTACCTTTGTGAACTCAATTTTGTTTTTATGGTTTTCAATATCAACGCTAATTTCTCTAGGCTCATCATCACTGTGAGCATCCGGGAAATAGAATTCACTCCATGTTTCCCAATACCAATGGTGTGTATGAGTAATCCAGTTATCAATCCAATCGTTTCTTATAAAGTATCCATACTCGTTTATTATCGCTCCCCAATATTTATCGTTATATTGATAACTTTCATCAAGCGAATGTTTTAATCTAAATTGGGTAAGTTCATTACTTGTAACAGTACCGTCTATTTCCATAACATATGCTGAATCTGATCCAAATTCCCACAGATCGTCATAGCTAAACCAATGTTCTCCTTCTTCCGGTATTGTAAAAGAGTATGAATTATCCTTTGATTCATAAGAACTGGTAATTTCAGACGGTGCTTCAAGTCCATGGCTATCATAGTTTTTTAAATCAATACCGAATGAATATGGCATTGGATTGCCTACACCTGTTTCAACTTTGTACAACTTGATTTGCTCAATGTTGAACTGTTGATTTGCACTTAAAGTTATCTTTTTATCAAATCTCGGTCTAGATTTTAGATTAATATATGCTATTGATTTAAACTTCTTGTTTTTTACATGAAGTTCTCTCATATAAGCAATTATATTACCATCCCTAAGTTTATCAAAGTATTCAGTGTAATTAACTTTTATCGATGCGCTATATGCATTGTTGTTAAATATTTCCTTGTCTGGTACGTCTATATGACCGTTTGCTTCATCTACACTTAAAATCTTTGCTTTTACTGTTACGTTATCGTTGCCAAGGAATTTAAATCTGTTTACATAGACCGGAATCATCGCAGTAATATTTTTTGCTTTATATTTATTCGCATTATTTGTTACTGTATAGTTTATGATTCTTCTGTTTGGATATTCACCTACTACTTTTGCTTTAGCAAATTTTCCATATGGTCCATATATATCAAATTCACTATCTTTAGTTTTATCGATACCGTCGACGTCAACACTGTCATCAAATTCAAGAGCAAATGTATCTCCCGGATTTATTGGCTTATTATTACTGTTGTCAATATTAAATTTAAGTCTAACATTAACACATTCGGATTGATTTGGGTAAACAACATCGTACCTGTCATCTCTGCTTCCGGATGCAGACAATCTGTTGAAATTATTGTCATCCATAACAACTTTGAATCGATCGGATACATCTTTTGATGTTTGAGGAGCTGTAACGTCATCTTCATCACTGCCACCTATACGAATAATTCTTTGCTTTGTATCAAGAACATATCCATCAACAGTCTTTGTTTCTTCAAGTATATATAGTCCATCTTTTAATCCGGTAAATTCAGCTTTTCCATTCTTTATCGTTACAGATGTTACTAATTCTTTGTTTCCAGACTCAGAAACTCTATACAAAGTGAACACTACACCATTAAGTGCTTCGCGATTTTCTCCGGTTTTCTTAACAATGATTTTTCCTGTACCCGTAGTACTATTTGTAGCTACGAATGAGAATTCGCCTTCTTTGTTTTTTTGTATTACAGGTTTCTTGCCTTCATAAGGTTCTTCGTTATCATCTTTTCTCAGTAAATATGCAAGATGTTTTTCCGAGCCGGAGAATTCTTTAATCTCATAAGTGCCAATTGTAAATTCACTTATAGGTTGAATTTTACCTGATTTACCAAATTTTGGATTTAATTTAAATTGGTAATTGTATATTTCTGTAGACTCTATATTTGTAGTAAATGTGCCTGTTGTACTATCAAAGTAACCGTTTGCTCCATTAGCTTCTATATTGAATTCATCAGTATTAAGCGTGATTATAACCGGTTCAACGTTATTAATAGATTTAGGTTCTATTTTAACATTAAGCAAATATGAATATTCATTATTTACTTTTTGTATGCTTGAACGTGTCGTATATTTCAATACACCTGCTTCATCATATATGTTTTTATCTTTTTCTGATTGAGATATGTTGTAGTTATCTAAAAGTATAATTTTCGGAAGCTTTGCTCGGCTTTCAGCATTATCAATAAATACCTTAGTGATTGGAGTGTATGTTCCAAACTTAATACCATCTTTTGGTTTTATATAGAACTCATAATTCTTTGTACCATTTTCTGAGCCTATAGGATATTGAGAAAAATTAAAAGCTGTATTTACGTCTCCTTCAGAATATTCAAATTCAAAGTTTTCTTTATCAAACTCAAATCGTAAAGGAGTCCAATAGCCCTTGTTAGGCGTATACAAGCTTTGTATTACCAAATTGCATTTGAATTTGTCACCTTCCGATTTAAGAGTGGGTGTGATTCTCAACAATTCATAAGCTCCGTTCTTGCTTGTCATTGATAGTCCGGAATCTTTTATTTCAAATCCATCGTTTGCCTTTAATTCTTTTATTTCAGCAAAATATTTTGGTTCACCTTTAGGTTGAATTTGCATTTTCGGCAATGAGTTTTCAGGAGCTTTGTTTGTCGTGTAACCGCCTATTTGGTAATCAATTGAATTAATAGGTTTATATACACCGGAACCCACATTCTTCGGTCTAATAATTATAAAGTATTTACCGCTTCCATAATTTTGCCCAAGTGGGAGACTGTCAGATAGTCTACCGTTAGAGTTGATTTGATTTATGTCATAATTTCTTTTTATGCCTTCATTTATCACCATTCTTGCAACGTCTATAATTTCAAAATCATCTTTGTTTAGTTCAATATTCAGATTTCCATTTATCGATTTTTTGCTATTTCTTATGAAATTAACTTCAACCGAATATTCGTTAGGAATTATAGAGTTATTTCTTGGATTTAATGAATGATTAATTTTATTTGTTATAGTAATTAGTTGTGAACCATTATATGAAAGTATTGCCTTATCGTTATCTGAAGGATTTAAAAGTGTAACATTCGATTTATTTGATTCTCCAATTAACACCTTCCAATACATATCCTTCTTTTCATATCCCTTTGGTGCTTCTATTTCTTCAATTATATAGGTTCCTGTTTCAAGACCGGCAAATGTTACTTTTCCGTCTTTATCTGTTGTAGCGATTTGTTCATTGCTTCCATCTTCTTTATAAATTTTGAACTTTGCTCCAGTCAGTTTCATATCCGGATTTGCTTCGTCAACTTTTGTGATTGTTATGCTTGTTCCTTTTTTATTTTTAACAAGAAGTGTTGGAATTCCAGGTTTTTCAACAAGTTTTTCCGTGCAACTTACTTCCGCTCCAAAGCTTCCTGAAATATGACTTTCTACATCATTGTTTTTATTGATATATTTCCAGTCAAAACTTGTGATTCTTTTTTCTGTATTATTATTATCAATTTCATCATAATATGCAATAGTATCAACTATATAAGCATCTCCGTCCCAACGTTTCGGATTTGTTTTTGTTCCGTAGTTTTCAAAGAATATATCACGACTGTTTCCTTGTATTCTACCGGAGGCATATAATTTTCTACCAAACATTGATGTGTTTTCATCTATAGATGTCTTTTCATTTTTTGGAACTCTGTAGATTCTATAGTCTACATAACTAGCATCATTCTTTGATAATGTTAAGATTGTGTTTCTGTCCGGTCCATTTCCCAATTCCACAATACCATTTTGAGTCATTTCAGTTTCGGTAGATGGGTTTAAGAAAATTCTGGATTTTACAGATTTTAAATCTGAGTTGATGACTTTTGTCTTGACATTCATAAAATCATGATATCCACTGTGATATACAATTCCATCATCTTTAATCGTGTGAATTTGGTTGTTATAAAAAACTGATGCTTCAGATGTTGGAACTTTTTCTGTAACTGTCAATTTCTCTGTAACGACTTCAAAGTTGCTTACATTGAGCGAGCCGTTAGTTTTATCGCTTATAAATTTAATTCCGCCTTTATTATCAATTTCGATGTAGACGGGTTCATTTATTTTTTCGTATCCTTCCGGAGATTTGTTTTCTCTCAAAACATATTTTCCGGAATCCAATCCTTCAAACTCGAGAACACCGGATTCATCCGTTGTTTTTACACCTACGAGTTCTTCTCTTTCATTTTCTGTTCCTTCTTCATAAACTCTGTTTAGAGTAAATTCAGCACCTTCCAACACTGTGGTTTTGTCATTAGCGTCAACCTTTTTAATTCTAAAGTTATTCTTATTGTTCTTAACTGTTAAGGTGTGATCATTGTTGGAAGTTGATATCTTACCGTCGGATTCGATTTTTATTACATTGTTGGTATATCTTTCTTGTGAAGAAAAATACTTTTCATCAGTAGTTCCAACCGATCTGGCAATTTTGATATCATTGAGTGTAACTATTTTATCTACAATAAAGTTTACATCCTCAATTTTATTGTATCCATCAGGAGCTTTTGTTTCTCTAAGGATATATTCACCCGGTTCAAGATACAAATCCTTATTTGACCCGTCGGATGTCCATTTTTCAATAACAACTCCATTTTTTAAAATTTCAAACTCAGCTCCGCTGAGAGGTTCTCCATTTTGTCCAACTTTTTCAAGATAAACAGGATTTTCTACTTCGCCGGTGATAATATTTTGGAAATCACCTTTAACTATCGGATACAGAGTTATTGTTACACTATTAAGTTGTTCAGGTGTTAAATCCGGACTGTCGTTAATAATGTCGTTTAGTTCATTATAATATTGTAATGTTCTTTGGTCTGTCTCTATTTTATAGTCACGATATCCTCTAGTTAGAAAATCCAAGCCGTTATTACTTACAGCATCAAATATAGCCGCTTGCCTTGCATCTCTTATTCTATACTTTGTTGTTTCATCATTTATTAGATCGAGATTGTGTTCACGTTCATATTTATCATAGTAGAAAAATATTTTCTTTAATCTGTTTAAAAGTGCAACTCCGCTATAACTACTTTTGCTGTTATTATTTGATATAGCAGCTTTTAACGCTTCAAGACCTTCTCCCGGTTCAACAATTACTTTTTTGTGGTAAGTGTCATGTTTTGTCGGATTGTTTTTTCCAAGGTTTATACAATATCCATTTTCACCGGTTTCAACTATCTTAAATAATATACTTCCCAAATATCCATTTTTAAAGACATACTTACCAACTTTATAATACTCTTGTTTATTTCCTACATTTATTAACTGGGCTTGTGCAAATCCACCAGCTTTTGCATATTTAAGCAATTCTTCATTGTAAACTTCACGTTCATTTAAGTTTAGCGTCATTGATAAATATTTTTCCGCCGCTCCATATGTGCCACTATATTCATATTCTATAATCGTTCCCGGAAGTAATTTTTTATCATCATATAATTGTTTTATAGCTTTTTTGAAATCTATTTCTTCGACTTTTTGTGTTCTTCCTATTCTTTTTAAATCAACTTTTTCATACGTTCCATCGTTCTTAGGAATATAAACATTTACTATCGGCTTATTATAATTATTGACGCTTAAATTCTCTACTGATGTGCCATTTACTGCATATACATCATTTCCAATATTTGATATATATTTTCCATCTTTTGTAAGCTCGATATTTTTCAGATTTTTTAAATCCAAAGTTTCTGAAATTCTAATGTCAAATTTTCTTGTTTCAAAATTGTTGAAATAAACACTTCTAAGCGGATCATTATATCCTAGAGCTCTTTCACTACCGTTTTCAGGAGGCGCTGTCGCCGTTATTCTCGTATCCAATAGATTGAATCCATTATCAAACTGTGTCGAGTTATTTGGGTCTTCTAAATATGAAAAGATTGAAAATAGCGGTCCTATCCAAGGCTGTAGTTCTTCTTTCTTCTTTTCAAGTTCTTCTCTAAGTTTTTTGATATAACCTTTATCAGGAGTGATTCTTATTCCAAGAGAATATGCATCTCTTTCAACAGATGTTTGAGCTTGAACTTTTATTTTAAGGTTATCCTGAATATTGTCTTTTGCTATAGTTGTATTAAATAGAACAAGATCTCCAATTGTATTAAAATAGCCTTCTGTTCCATCTACAGAAACTCTATAATCTGATAATCCTTGTTTATTTGGAATATATAAAGATAATGCAATATTATTATATTCCAATCCTTCTCTCCTCAGAGTGGAAGTATCAACATCAATATCCCATGTTACTGTTCCGTTATTTACAGATTGTCTTGAAACATAGCTGACCATATACGGATATAGGACTTTATAAAAATCAGGTTTTTCTTCAACAACAAACTTAGATATAATTTCTGACCTAGGGTCATCTTTTTTAACCTTTATTGTAGGCATTTTTTGAACTTTATAGTTCTTAGGTGCAACAACGATATTTATATCAATTTCATTTCTATTGCCAATTTCTTCAGTATCAAAAGCCAATAGTTGATCAATGTTAAATGTCTTTGTATTGTTTAAAGGTTTTATAAAAGTATAAGTTATTACATGTTTATTTACATCGTATGACGGTCTTGCAACTTCAACACTTGGGTTATTCGGGTCATACAACGGTTTAAGCGAAATTTGAGGGTCCTTTTTTAAATATTTTCCTATGTTAACATCAAATGTCCATCCAACCGGAATTTGCCATACCGGTGCAGCCTTTGCCGTCATTGTGGTTTTAAGTCTAAACTTCTTTGTTTCGAATGAATATCCATTGTATTTAACCGGTGTATTTCCGAGTACCAATTTAATTGTTGCGTTGTCGTCTTCCGGTGAGATTTCGAGTTCATCCGAATTTTCTTCGGAGTCTTCATCTCCTTCAGCGCCACGAACTGCATCAAGGACCAAGTTTTCACTTACGTCGAGCATATTGAGTAGAGCTGCTTTTTCTTCTTTGATTTGTTTGAATTCCTGTTCGATTTCAACTTTATCCGTGTCGAGGTCTTCTACAAATGTGTAGACGATTTTG
>QWBY01001029.1_pt1 | contig 17740 bp, 11 predicted proteins | sample 1972471 | NCBI WGS metagenome assembly QWBY01 (sample SAMN09866722, study PRJNA288562) | Human gut metagenome isolate term6_stool, whole genome shotgun sequencing... | reverse complement strand
CCATCGCCGGTACCTATGAGGGCACCCTCCCTGCCGCCGACTGCCCGGGCATCAAGACCGTGCTCACCATCCATGCCGACAGCACCTACCAGCTGACGCAGGACTACCTGGAGCGCAAGGACGGCCACGACGAGGCCAGCGGCGTGCTGCGCGTGCTCGACGGCAAGGTACTGGTGCTCGAACGCCCGTCGAGTGTCGAGCAGACCTACTACAAGGTGAAGGACGACCAGCACGTCGTCATGACCGACTCGCTGGGCAACGAGCCCGAGGGCGAGACGGCCAAACTGTATGTGCTCACCAAGACGAAGTAGGACGCTGAGGCGTCTTTCTTCACGCCACGCAACGACCTGACGACTATATCTTTTGGGGGCTGTGTCAAACCATTGGTTTTGGCACAGCCCCCAAAGCATATACCGACAAGGCAAACGCCTCGCACGCCCCGCCTATTCCCCCTCGGGCAAGGCTGGGACAATGCGACGGACGTGGCCTTCCCTGCGAGAGAGAATCAGGGGCACGCGCTCCACCACCACGACCGAGGTGTCGAGACCGAGCGCCTTGGGCTCGTCGATGCTGATCTTGCCTATGAGCGCATAGAGACTCATCAAGAGGTTGTGGCGACGGTCGAACGAGTCTTCGGGATAATAGACGCGATGGATGATGATGAAGCGGAAGTCGCCCGCCACACCATAGCGCCGCAAGGAGGGGTAGCAACTGGTCAGATCCACCCTGCCCTCTGCCACCAAGTCCTCGACGACCTGGCGCAGATAGAGACTCACACGAGGCTCTATGCGGAAACCGATACGCATCGTCACGCTATAGAGCGTGTCCTCCACCAGCGTGCTGCAACTATACTCCAGCGTATCGGGCGCATCCACATACTCCAGGTTGATGAGCCAATAGTGGTCGGCACGCTTCGGCTGCTTGTTGATGATGGAATAGATCAGTTTGTCGTCCACGGTACTCTCCTTTCCCGTATGATTGACATAGACCAGGTTGGAGGCATACTTGGGTATGCGATCGTCGGCCTTGATGTCGGAGATGATCTGATAGTAGTCGCTCAGCGGCTTGCTGGAGATATGCTGACGGCGAACATGCTTGGCACGCACCCACACCAGCATCATGCAGAAAAGAACGCCCGCGATGAGCAACGTACACCATCCTCCGGCAAGAAACTTGGAGAGGTTGGCGGCCAGGAAGATGCCCTCTATGACACAGTAGCTGCCGACAAAGACCATGCAGAGGATGCGCGACACGCCCCTTTGGCGCAGGTAGAAGCCCAGGAGCAAGGTGGTCATCAGCATCGTGATGGTGATGGCAAGTCCGTAGGCCGCCTCCATGTGGGAGGAGTCGCGAAAGAGGAGAAGGATCAGCACCACACCGACATACATGGCCATATTGACCGCAGGGATAAACAGCTGGCCCTTGACATGAGTGGGATGCTTGATGCGCATCCGAGGCCAGAAGTTGAGGTTCATCGCCTCGCTCAAGATGGAGAACGTGCCACTGATGAGGGCCTGGCTTGCCACGATGGCTGCCCCTGTAGCCATCACGATGGAGAAGATCAGCAAGTCTTGAGGCATGATGGCATAGAACGGATTGACCGAAGCCGCCACGTCGGCATGGCAGAGGATCCACGCTCCCTGTCCGAGATAGTTGAGGATGAGCATCGTCTTGACAAAGGCCCAGCTCACAGTGATGTTTCGCCTGCCACAATGTCCCAAGTCGGAATAGAGCGCCTCCGCACCCGTAGTACAGAGAAACACCGCGCCCAAGACGAGAAACCACTCTGGCGACGTCGCCAGCAGCCGCAGGGCATAATAGGGATTGAGCGCCCGGATCACCTGCGGATAGGAGACGAGGCTGATCGTGCCGACCGCACCCAGCAGGAGAAACCACAGCAGCATGAAGCCACCAAACGACTTGCCGATGCTCTCCGTGCCGAAGCGCTGCACGAAGAAGACGACGGTGATGATGGCCAGGGTGATGGGGAGGACGGGCAGATGTGGACTGACGCTCTCCAAACCCTCGATGGCCGTGGTCACGGTGATGGCAGGCGTGATGATGCCGTCGGCCAACAAGGTGCCTGCTCCCATAAGGGCCAGCAGATAGATCCACTTTCTCTTGTGGCGACGCAGCAGGGCGTAGAGCGCCAGGATGCCTCCCTCGCCATGGTTGTCCGCCCGCAGGGCCACGAGGACATACTTGACGGTAGTCTGCAGGGTAAGCGTCCAGATGATGCAAGACAGCGCACCCAAGATCATCGGTTCGTCCACCCTTTGGCCCACATGGAGGATGGCCTTCATCACATAGAGAGGCGACGTGCCAATGTCGCCAAAGACGATGCCCAGCGTGACGAGCATCCCAATCCAACCCATACGTTGGCAGCACTTCTCGGCAGTGCTTCCATTTCTCAAGTTACTCATACCATGAATACAATCTATTCGTTATACCTATTTGGACAGAAGCCGCAAAGTTATGGCTTAAACCACAGAGCCGAGAATAATTTAACATCACTTAGCGAGTTTAACGGTCGTTACACAAGCACCACCCTCGCCACTCCTCCACAAAGAAAAGCACTACCCTCACCTCTCCCCCACAAAGAAAATCGGCCATTGGAAACGACTTCTCCCGTTTCCAATGGCCGACCTGCCACTACCGCGATCCCGCGTCAATACACCTTCACCTCGTCCGTGAAGACCCACTCGCCAGGATTGTCCTCCTTGGCGGAGATACGGACGAAACGCGCCTTCTGCTTCTTGCCCTGATACGTCACCGTACGCGTACCGACCACATTGAGTCGCTCGCGGGTGTACGCCTGGTCATAGACGGGCACGAAATGGTCGCCGTCGCTGGAGATACTGATCGTGACGCGGCTGGGATAGAACACCCATGCGCCGTCGCTCTGCATGAAGTCGAGGCTGACGGTACTAAACCGCTTCTCCTCGCCCAGGTCGATGGTGATGTCGAAGGGAGCCACCGTCGTGTCGCGACGCTGCATGAATCCCTGCCAACGGCCGTCGCCATAGGACCATCCGCCACACATCCCGTCGGTCAGCGTGCCGTCGCCCTGTCCCACATACGACTGCGAGTAGGGCTGGTGGTAGGTCACTTCTGCCCCGACAGCCAGATGGCGCACGGGCTTCTGCTTCTCCTTGCGGTCTCCCTTCTCCCGTCTGAGGTCAAAGGCCTGGACATGCTGCGCGGCCAGCCACGGATACTGCGCCACGACGGCAGCACTCAGCTCCTCGTAGGAGCGGCTACGTCCGCTCCATCCCACCTCGGCGATGGCCAGTTCGCGGGGATAGAGCATATACTCCGCATAGTCCTCCGTCTTGATATACTCCGTCCAGAGATTGCCCTGCACGCCCAGCACACGACCCGTGAAGCCATCACCACTATAGGGTGCGGGGTCAAAGTTCCAAAGATTGCGCAGCGGCTGATAACTTCCTCCGGCAAAGGGCTCCGTGGGCGGAGCGTCCTGGTAGCGGTCCAGGTAGTAGTCGCCAGGCGAGAGGATCACGTTGTGACCCCTGCGCATGGCCCGCTGAGCCGCCTTGATGTCGCGCCATACCATCACGTTGACGTTCTCGCCGAGCGAAGGCGCATGGGCAGCCAGACTGTCGTCGAGCACCTCGTCCCATCCGATGGCCTCCCTGCCCTCCAGGCGGAGATAGGCGGCGATGCGCTGGATGAGATACCCCTGCAGGTCTGCCGTACTACGGAGCCCCAGCAGCCGAGCCTTGCGCTGACAGTTGGGACACGATCCCCAGCTACCCTTGCCTGCCTCGTCGCCACCGATATGGATCCACTTCGACGGAAACACCTCCATCACCTCGTCGAGGATATTGTGGAGCACGGCATAGGTCGTCTCGCTCGACGGACACACATCGCCTTGCGCCTCCTGGTTGCCCTCACACTTCAGTTGGGGACAAGCCGCGGTCAACTCCTCGCTATGTCCCGGCATCTCGATCTCGGGCACGACCGTGATGCCCTTCTTGGCAGCATAGGCCACCAGTTCGCGCATCTCGTCCTTCGTATAGTAGCCTCCATAGGCCCCGGGATCGCCCTCCCTCATATAGCGGCGGTCGTTGTCGATCCACCATTTCGTCCAGTCGCTCTCCGTGCGCCATGCCGCCTTCTTCGTCAGTTCGGGATAGCGGTCTATCTGCATGCGCCATCCTCCCGCGTCGGTGAGGTGGAGGTGAAGGCGATTGACCTTGTAATGGGCGAGGACATCCACCTGCTTCTTCAGAAAACTCAGCGGGAAGAAATGGCGGGAGATGTCAATCATGCAGCCACGCCACTCATAGCTCGGCCAGTCCTCGATATCACAGACGGGCAGCAGGTCTCCCTTGCGGAGCTGGCTGATGGTCTGTGTGGCATAGAAGAGGCCTGTGGAGTCGGCATAGGCCACCCGCATCGTGTCGGGCGTGATATGGAGACGGTAGTACTCCTTGCCATGGCCCGCCCCAGAAGTCTCCTCCATCAGGATGACACCCTTTTGCGGATTGAAAGTGCCCTTGCCAAAGACGGCCTGCTTCGGCTGCGGCAACAGTTGCTGTGCGCCGACGGGAGTGACGGCAGCAGAGAGCGATACGGCGGTCAGTGCCGCCAGGATAGTATTTCTTTTCATAACCTTAGCAATGGTCAAGTGATGGTAAAGCAGTATTGCACGCGTCAGTCGATGAAGCGGCGGGTGATTTTTTCATAGGCGTCGATGCGGCGGTCGCGCAGGAAGGGCCACCAGCGGCGCACATTCTCGCTATGCTCAAGATCGATGTCGAACAGGCGCAATGCCTCCTCGCTGTCCGGCCCCTGCCAGAGGAGTTCGCCCTGCGGCCCAGCCACAAAACTGGATCCCCAAAACTGGATGCCACCCGAGCAGGCCTGTCCCTCCGTCTTGCCTACGGGCGAAGGCTCGAAGCCCACCCTGTTGACAGCGACGACAGGAAGTCCGTTAGCCACAGCATGGCCGCGCATCACGGTGGTCCACGCCGTGCGCTGGCGCTGCTGTTCCTCCTCGATGTCGGAGGGTTCATAGCCGATGGCCGTCGGGTAGATCAGAATCTCTGCCCCCTGCAAGGCCATCAGGCGCGCTGCCTCTGGATACCACTGGTCCCAGCAGACCAGCACACCCAAGCGACCCACACTCGTGTCGATGGGACGGAAGCCGAGGTCGCCAGGAGTAAAGTAAAACTTCTCGTAGTAGGCCGGATCGTCGGGGATGTGCATCTTGCGATACTTGCCCGCGATCGTTCCGTCGCGCTCTATCACCACGGCCGTGTTGTGATAGAGACCTGCTGAGCGGCGCTCAAAGAGCGACGTGACGATGACGACGCCCAGACGTTTCGCCAGATCACCATAAAACTGGGTCGATGGACCGGGGATCGGCTCCGCCAAGTCGAAGTTGGCTACGTCCTCCGTCTGACAGAAGTAGAGCGAGTTGTGCAACTCCTGCAGTACGACGAGCTGCGCCCCCTCCTGGGCCAGTTGCTCCACGGAGGCAGCCAGGCGGCGCATGTTGTCCGCCACGTCGGCGGTATTGTGTTGTTGTACGATTCCTATTTTCATTGTGAGTCTTGTGATATATTCTATGATATGAGGGTCGACGGGGCTTTTCCTCCGCCCCAGCCCCTTCGGTTTATTCCCCTCCTTGGCCCACGCCTACGGGGATCTGCATGGTCAGGCAGTGGAGTGATCCGTGCTGCTGGATGACGGTCCGCGCATCCACTCCCACCACCTCGTGATCGGGGAAGGCCTCGCCGACCACACGCAGCGCCTCGGCGTCGTGGTGTGGCTGGTCGTAGGTAGGCACGATGACTGCCCCGTTGACGATCAGGAAATTGGCATAAGTGGCTGGCAAGCGATTCCCCTCCTCGTCGAGGATGGCATCGGGCATCGGCAAGCGCAGCAGTCGGTAGGCCACTTCGGCCTCGCGATTGATGGCCTGCAGGTCGGCCTCCATGGCCTTGAGGTCGGCATACTGCGGATCGGCCTCATCGTCGCAGCCCACATAGAGCAGCGTATGGCCCGGCGCACAACGCACCAGGGTGTCGATATGGCCGTCGGTATCGTCGCCCTCCAAGGATCCATGACCGATCCAATAGACCCGATCCACGCCGAAGGCCTGTCGAAGCCGTTCGTCCAGCTGGTCTTGCGTGAGGGGCTGGTTGCGATGAGGGGCCAACAGACAGACCGAGGTCGTGAAGAGATGGCCCTCGCCATCAGCCTCAACCGATCCTCCCTCCAGCACGAAGTCGTCCCAATGGTCCATCGGACAGCGGAAGACTCCCTTTCCCTGGAGCACGCGTCCCAGCTGGTTGTCCTGGTCGCTGGCAAACTTCTCGCCCCAGCCATTGAAGCGGAAGTCCATCATCCGCAGCCGTCCCCTGCCATCGGAGAGCGTCAGCGGCATCGTGTCGCGCGCCCATGTGTCGTTGTATTCGGCCTCTATCCAGCGTATCGCCTCCAGCGCACGATCGCTCAACCGACCTGCCAACCACGCTCGTGCCGCCGCCGTATCGCGCGCCACGAGCCACACGGCCTCATACCGGGCAATGGCCTCAATAAACTCGACATAGGTCTGGCGTATCTCGTCGAGGATATAGGCCCAGTCGGTCTGCTCGTCGGGCCACACCAGCACGACGGCCTCCTGCTCCGCCCACTCGGGCAGCAACTGGAAAGCCGCATCGGGAGTATTCTCTCTTATCATGATCTGCTTGTTCCTTATTCCTATTGGTGATTGTGTAGGTGCAAATTTAGCAAAAAAAGCCGACACGGCCAAAGAAAAGGAGGGTTCACGCTGCAAATGCGCAGCTTTTTGCCCCGATGCCCATCCACAAACCACGGTAAATGGAGAAAAGCCACGGGGGAAGTATGATTTTTTTGCCGTCTGATGATGGGTATCTCAGAAATTTTGTGTAAGTTTGTGGCCGAAATATTTACTCATCTTAAACAACCGATTTATGATCAATCGCTTATTGAAATTTCTGGATGCGTCGCCCGTCAACTTCCTCGCCGCGCGCAACATAGCCTGTGAACTCGAGCAGAACGGCTACCGCCGCCTTGACCCTCAGCAGCCCCTCGGCGAGCTGAAGGCTGGCGACAAGGTCTATGTGACGAAGAACGACTCTTCGGTCTATGCCTTCCGCCTGGGCCGCAAACCGCTGGCCGAGACGGGATTCCACATGATTTGCGCCCATAGCGACTCCCCCACGTTCCGTGTGAAGCCTCATGCCGAGATGACGGGTGAGGGCGGCCTGGTGCGTCTGAACACCGAGGTCTATGGTGGCCCGATCCTCTCTACGTGGTTCGACCGTCCGCTGACACTCGCGGGCCGCGTTATCGTGCGCGGCAAGGACGCTATGTCGCCTGAGACAATGCTGATGCACGTCCGTCGTCCGCTGCTCCAGATCAGCAACCTCGCCATCCACTTCAACCGCCAGGTCAACGACGGCGTGAAACTGAGCAAGCAGAAGGATATGCTTCCCCTCCTGGGATTGATCAACGACGAACTGGAGCAGGGCAACCTGCTGATGAATGTCATTGTAGAGGAACTCAGCAAGCAGCGCCCCGTCAGCCACGAGGACATCCTCGACTTCGACCTCTATCTGGCCGATACGCAGCCCGCCTGCACCTTCGGCGTCCACGACGAGTTTATCTCCTCGGGCCGCCTCGACGACCTGTCGATGTGCTTTGCCGGACTCGAGGCTCTGATTGCAGCTCCCGAGAGCGACACCACCCAGGTGCTCGCCATCTTCGACAACGAGGAGACGGGATCGCAGACCAAGCAGGGTGCTGGCAGCCCCTTCCTGGCTTCGATGCTGATGCGTATTGCCCGTCAGCAGAGTGGCACGGAGGAAGCCTACTGGCAGGCGGTGGAGCGCGCCTTCATGATCTCTGCCGACAATGCCCACGCTTTCCATCCCAACTACGCCGAGAAGTACGACCCGACCAACCACCCCATGCTCGGTGGAGGTCCCGCCATCAAGTTCAACGCCTCCCAGAAATATGCCAGCGACGCCGTCTCTGCTGCCATCTTCGCCGAGATCTGCCGCAAGGCGGGTGTGCCCTGCCAGCGCTTCGTCAACCATAGCGATGTGGCGGGCGGTAGCACCCTGGGCAACATCCTGGCCTCGACGGTCCCCCTGCGTGGTGTCGATATGGGCAATGCCATCCTCGGCATGCACAGTTGCCGCGAGACAGGCAGCGTAGCCGACCATGAGTACTGCGTCCGCGCCTTCACGGAGTTCTACTCCCTGTAGCCTCCTGCCACCCTCAGCACCCGCCCCGTCGGACGGCTGAGGGTTCAGATAAAAAACGATCGGCCATTGGAAATCATTTCTCATTTCCAATGGCCGATGATTATTTCAAGGGCAATATCCCAAAATCATTCTGACATCATCCCGAAGACTTCCCGAAAGCATCCCGAAGAAACAGCCTATGGGGAGCGTCCCGATTTCGTTACATCGCAATCGCTACTTGTTCATCAGTTTGCCAAACAGCGTGAGCATCTGCATGACGGTGTCCTTGCTACCGACGGGTATCTTCAAGTGGGCCTCACCCGTCTCCTTGTCGGTCTCCACGATGCTATCGACCAACTGCTGAGTAGCCTCAGCCGACTTGAGTGTTTCGGCCAGTCCACTAAAGAAGGAGACACCCTGACTGACTAATTGCTGGGGATGGGGCGAAGCATGGTGGCTGGAAGGCCGCTCCTGCGCGCCGTCCTGTGCCTTCGTTGGCGTCTGTCCTTGAGAAGGATCGTGATTCGCAGGAGGCTCCTGGTCTGCAATAGCCCCATGGTCTGCTGAAGGAAGCTGCCCCTCGGAAGACTGGTGGGTTGCTAAAGATTCATAATCTGCTGAAGACTCATACTCTGCCTCCGATGCGTCAGCGAGCGCTTCGTCCAAAGAGGCCTCCACAGACGCCTTCCCCTTCTGCTCTTGCTCCACCTCTTCGTCCACATACTCCACCTCGGGAGCGTCTGGCGTTGCCTCCATGACAACTGCGAGGTCGTCCATGAGTTTCTTAAACTTGCTCTCATCGACAAACACGGTGTCTGCACCGCCGTCCAAGACTCCCTCAAACATCGACTTCTTAAATCGCAGTTTGTTGATCATACCCTCCTCGATAGAACCTTTCGAGACAAGGTTGATGATCTGCACGGGCTTCTCCTGTCCGAGACGGAAGATACGGGCAATGCGCTGTTCAAGGACAGCAGGATTCCATGGCAAATCCATGTTGATGAGTGTGCTCGCCACCTGGAGGTTGAGACCCGTAGATCCAGCATCAGTGGAAAGAAACACGCGACTCTCGGGAAGTGTTGTGAAATCATCTACCAGTTCCCCGCGCCTTTTTGACGGCACTCGCCCATTGAGATACTCATAGCGTATGCCCCGCTTGTCCAGTTCCATCGCCACCAGACGGGTCATGCGCTCCCATTCGCTGAAGACGACCACCTTCTCGTCCCCACTCTCCAAGACATTGTCCAGCAGGTTCATCACCTCCGCTATCTTGACATCACTACGCGTCGTGAGATTTTGTTCCAAGATAAAGGTACTGTCGGCCACCATTCGCATCTGACCCAGCAACTTGAGCACGCGCAGCCTGTCCTGCTCCGTCATGTAGTGGTATTTGCGATACTTGTTCAGGATCACCAACAAGTCCCACTTAAACTCCGAGTGGAGATCGTCCTGGCGTTGAGTCATCGGGACCAGCACAAACTGGTCGCTCCGCTTGGGCAACTGCAGGCGCACGCCTTTCTTCGTCCTCCGCAACAGTCGGTTGCTGACGGCCTCGCCAATGGCGTTGAGGTCCTTATAGCCCATGATACCGCCCGTCTCGGGATGGAGCAGGATGTGCTGGTCGCGAAACTGGTAGTAAGGCCCGAGACAAAACTGGTCCACCAGTTCCATGTTGGCATAGAGCTCCTCCAACTTATTCTCCATCGGCGTGCCTGACAGCAAGACCGCATAGCGCGACGCTATCTTGCGGGCGGCACGGGAGATCAGCGTGTCCCAATTCTTCAGCCGTTGTATCTCGTCCATAATCAACACGTCGGTATCCAACTTGCCCAGGTGTCTGACGTCGTTGCTCATCGTGTGGTAAGAGACAATCTTGTAGGGTGCGGACGCCTTATACAGTTTGTCGCGCTTAGCAGGAGTGCCCTCTACGACCACCACCTTCGGAATGGTCAAGCCGTCCTCCACGCCTTTCCCACTACTCTCTACCCTGTCACCGCCCGTGAATCGTTCTATCTCCCGCTTCCACTGGTATTTCAGCGACGTGGGACAGACCACCAGTACCTGCTCAGCCATGCCCTCACGCAGATAGACCTCTGCCGAGGCGATGGCCTGCAACGTCTTGCCCAGTCCCATCTCGTCGGCAATGATGGCCTTGCCGGCACGCACGGCGAAGCGCGTCCCCTCCTTTTGGTAGGGATAGAGCGGCACGGTGAGCATTTGGTCAAGATATTCGTCCGTGTATTTTTCCTCCAACAACCGGCAACGCTTGATTCGGTCACGCCGCTCCAGGACATAATCGAGGGCGTCGTCATAGCAGCGAAAGTCGGGAGCAATGGCTTTGGCAGCCTGAACGAACACGTCAAAGCGGGCATAGGCATCCTCGCGAAGCACACCCAACTCGTCAAAATAGTCTTTCGCCAATCGCTCCAGCATCTCCCGACCATGGTCGCCAATGCGTATCTTCACCCTGCGCGGCCCTTTGTAGTCGATATAGACCGAACTATAGTCGGGCTCTGCCACCTGCACCTTCTTGCGCTTCTTTCTCACCCAGAGTTTCACGGCCTCCATGTGCTTACAAGTGCCGAGCTGCGAAGTCTTGAAGTCATAGCAGGAGCAGTAGTTCCACAGGCTGTCCTTCCCCCGATATACCACCTTGTATTCGCTTCTCGTAGCCGCATTGACCACCCGAAACTCTCCCGGAGCATACTGTTCGTCCACCATCCGTATGGCAAAGGTCTCCTTCTCGGCCTGCAGCTTTCGCAACGCCATCTGCCACTCCTCGAGCTTCATGCCCGCAGGCTTCTGCATATTGTTTATTTTCGGCATCACCACCTTGGCTCGCTTGCGCCGGCCCTTCGTCTTCTTGGCGCCTTGGGCTGTCGCCTTCCCTCGCCTTTTGCCCCCGTCCTTTTCAGGGTTTGAGGCTTCCGCTGGAGATTGTTCTTCTTTCTTCTCTATATGTACCTTTTTCATGGTGCTCATGATGTTCAAACTGTATTAATGTGACTATTCGCTGACTTTATTTCCATGCGCTGCCTACGCTTCCTTCCAGTTGTCAATCGTTCCCGTCCGCGACGAGAAACTGACGCCCACGCGATGGACGGGACGGGAGTCGGCCTCATAGGGGCGCGCATACCCCTTCTCCTCTATCTGGCGCAAGGCGTCGTCCGCTGTGCCGTCGAGCTTAAACTCAAAGATATACACCCCCGTGGGCGTCTCGACGATGCAGTCGGCCCGGCCCTCGCTCTGCTGCTTTTCCGTGAGCACGAGGTAGGTGCTGAGGATGCGGAAGATAAGGTAGAAAGTATAGTGGAAATAGCGTTCCTTCTCCGTCTCCATGTCCTTCCGACGCATCGAGTAAGGAATGCTGGCGAAGAAGGCCGTCAGGCTCTTGCGCCATGTGTCGAGGTCATCGCGCAGGAGAGCACGCGTCAGTTGTATCGCCAAGGTGTTTGCCGACTCCTTCGTGCCGAGATAGTTGGAGGCAATCAGCGTGAGGAATCCCTTTTTCACCTCATTGTTGGGCAGATCGAGCAGGTAAGAGTTGGAGAAGCGGTCGTAGTCCTTGATGGTCAGATAACCGCTCTGATAGATCATGGGCAACGGGCGCTCCACGTCCGCCCTGTAGTCGATAAAGTCCGACGTGTCGTAATACTTCCCCGTCAGTTCGTTGAGATTCTCGTCCGTATGACTGAGCAGGCGGACCAGGTGACTGGGCGTACCCGTGCGAAACCAATAGTCCTGGATATCCCTAACGCTAAGCGCATTGAGCAGGCTAAAGGGATTGAATATGTCCGTCTTCCGCTTACTGAAATGATAACCGTCATAATGCCGCTTCAGCATCAAGCGCACCTCCTCGGGGCTTACCCCCATCTCGTCCGCCATAGCGTCCATCTCGTCATGAAACGTCCCCTCCAGTTCCGCCTCCGTGATACCGCAGACCGCCTCATAGGCCGCACTCATACTGATATCCTCCGGCTGATTGAAACCGCTGAACACACTCACCTGCGAAAACTTCGTCACGCCCGTGAGCAGCACGAAGCGCAAGTCTTGGTCTGCAGCCTTGAAGGCAGAGTAGAAACCCTTGAGCGTCTCGCGGTTGATGTCTTCTACCAGCACCTCCCTGCCATTGCCTACTACTTCCGTCCTTCCCGAGTCGAGCACATCAAGCAGCGGCTTGTCATACTCATCAATAAGCACCACACACTGCTTGCCCGTCACCCTGTGCACATGGGCGAGCAGATCGACAAAGCGCTTGCCATCATCGAAGTTGGGATTTCCCTCGTAGCCATACAGCTTCTCCCATTCCTCTATGATACCCCGAATCAGTTTGGGTAGCGTGTCCCCACCCTTCGTATAGTTCGTACTGTTGAAGTCGATATGGAATACAGGATATTGCTCCCACTCCTGCTCCAAGTCCTCGATGGCCAGGCCTCGAAACAACTCCCGCTCCCCACAGAAATAATACTTCAGCGTAGAGACGAGCAAGCTCTTGCCAAACCGACGAGGACGGCTCAGAAAGTAAATCTTACCCTCCGTCACCATCTTGTGCAGCAAGGCCGTCTTGTCCACATAGACAAAACCGCCGTCAACAATACTCTTAAAATCCTGTATGCCGATGGGATACTTCATACACAAACCCTTTTTTGTAAATCAATTCTTTTTTCAATCAACAGCCTGAGCTACCAACATACCAGAATAAGCGGTTTTAGGAGATTTCATCAAACCAATGCTGTTCTTCGAAAATTCGATGACTCCTTGCAGTTCGCACACCACATTCCGAGGAAGCCCTGGTTCCAGCAAGATTCGACCAACCTTATCAATCTTATCCAACTCCAAATTATATTGTTCGTACAACCGCTCCCGGTCAGCCACCAATTCCGGACGATTCTGCCTGTCATTCAAGTGGAGCAGTTTTATCGTCTCCCTGCCCTTATCCGTCACCCCGACTATCTCATGTCGACGAAACTTCACATGGTCCGTAGGGATATCTACGGCAGGGTTGATAAGAAGAGGTTTCTCCGCCTCCAAACTGCCTGGAGCCGTCACTTTTTGAGACTCATCTACCAAAGGAAAGAATGCTTTTTTATATGTCCGATTACACAGACTGCAAGCATATAGAAGATTACTCCATTCATACGCCAGCCAGTAATAAGATGCCTTTGGACGATAATGTTCCACATCATTATATGGGAGCGTCACACGACATTCACAGTAAGCACACTTATGAAACTGGTCTTTCATCAGTTGCTGACGAACATCATTAGCCCGGTACACGGTCTCGCGTACCTCCGATGGATTTGTCGGAGCAGAAACATTCTTCAGAGTAGGAGGAACAGACGCCGACTTGTTTATCTTTCTCATAGCTTAACGTTTAGTTGCTTGGCGATTTTCTCCAACAACATGGCTGATCGAATAGCATTAGAGTCTTGGATGGTAGTCATACCACTCATCTCCTTGTCCAACTCAGCCAATCTCTTTTTGTCAGCACCAGTCAGCTTTTCTTTCTGCAAAATAGAGTCACGCTCTTTGATTTTCTCATCCCATTGAGGAGCTTGAAGAGAGTAAAGCCCAAAGAGATCGCTAAGCAACACCTGTCCTACATTTGAAAGGGCAATGTTTCCAAACGCCTTTTGCTTCATAGCGCCACCAGCGTTCAAATTGACGACCTGAGCTATATCAGCAGCACCAACCACAATGACAGGACTATGCGTCGTGACGAGAAACTGAATATTAGGGAATGTGTCCTTCAGCTGCTTCAGGATTTCACGCTGCCATTTGGGATGAAGATGCAAGTCCACTTCGTCTATCAATATGATCCCCGAAGCATTCAGCGGGTTAGGCTGCTGGGGCGTGACAGGATTCGCTTCAATCATACGCGAAGCGATATCAGCCACCATAGCAATCACAATTTTATAGCCATCGCTCATCTCTTCCAGACGCATTTCGCGCACAGTGCCATCATCCTGCATCTCGTCCACGACAAAGCGCAAAGGCCTATTGAGAATACGAGGATTAGAGCATCTGTTACCAATGAATCTTGCCAACGCATCACGCACCACATTCAGGCTCGGCGATTGATAACTGGTGTCGTTGCGCTCTATTTTTTCCCTGCGCTCGTCATCCTCCTGCAAGTCAAACCAATTCACGAACCGCTTGAAATCCGTATTGGGTTGAGGAGCACCAATATAGGCATCCCAACGCTCAAAGACATCTGCAATATTTCTACGACGCTCAGGCATCTGAATAAACCCACGTCCCGTGCCATAATAGGCTATTAATGGAAACTCGACGAGCTTATCCGCCTGCATCCTTTCCATAATGCTGGCAGCATACTTTTTGAGGCCTTGCAAGTCAGTCGTTTCCTTGGGGACAGAACTACCTTTTCGAGAGCGAACCACTTTTACGGCTTCACCATCTTCCGTTAGCACCTCAGCCTTCACACTCAGATAGTCCGCCGTACGCACTCCGTCCTCCTTGTGAATGTCAGAATCCGTAAACTGCGTAGTGGAAGAGCCCGGAAACTCACCCATAAACGGACTCAACATGTGGATGATGGCATCCATTATAGTCGTCTTTCCCGAACCGTTATCGCCAAGAAAAATTGTGATATTCTTGCTACCATCAAAAACTATATCCTTGGCAGGATCCCCAAAAAGACGCATATTTCGTAAAGACAAACTATTCAACCTCATCCTTTGCTGATTGTTTTAATGTATGAATACTAGCAAGCCCATTGACCATGCTTTTTGCACATCCAACGACCCGCCATGCAAAAATAGCCATTTTTCTCCATCCAAACGAATTGCATAAGCGATTTCTTCAAAAACACTCATTTTTTTCGCTCAAAACCGTACATAGTCCGCACACGCTCCCCTTCACCCTTGCGAAGCGTTGTTTCTGCCGTACCCATTGTTAGGGTCGTTTTCCTTTATCAGCAGGCAGCATTGAAGCAACACACCCAACCCTATCTTTTCATTTTTCCGACAAGCCTTTTTTATGGTTCATCCGGAAAATCGAGTGATAGGTTTTGTTCATAGTTGTTTCCCTTGCAGCAACCCTTGGTCAGCATGGCCTCGAAGAGTCGATGTCCCCGCGAAGCTGTTCCATTGCATGGCACTCTTTCTCGCCATGGCATAACTTGAGCAGGCTCAGTTCTGCTCATGGCTTACCGAAAGAGTTGTTACTTGTTGTAAAAGTTGTTCAAGTTGTCTTTTATGTGTCCACGTCGATTTTGCCACCAAAAATTTTGGTGTCAGACCGTATTTTGCCACCAAAGATTTTGGTATTAGGCAGTATTTTGGCAAAATAGATTTTGGTATCAGGGATTTTCCATGTGCCTCAGATAGGTTTCAACTCGATTATGTGTTACTATCGAGGCGACATTTTCATACTACACTCTCCGCAAATTGAAAATCTTGGGAATTTTGGATTGAAAATCTTGGGAATTTTGCACCTTAATATACAATCCACAGTTTCGCAAGTTCCAATGGATTTTATTCTGTTTATCGCCGTATCTATTTTCCGAGTGGCACATCGTGCCACAGCTTTGTATTCAGATAAAGCAGTCGAGAACTCGTTCTCGTAAGGCTTTGTATGGATGAAAAGCAAGTCGAAGACTCGGAAAACAGATACGGGGTTTATCTCGATTTTTGTCTAAATTCCACCCAGCATCAGGTTTTTGTCTAAGACCACCCAATAGCAGGTTTTTGTCAACCAACACCCACAGCCCACTAAAAGTGCAAAGTCCCTCTCGGCACCCCATAATCCGTGCAACACTCCGTTTCCTCTATCTCCTTCCACGCCTCATGGATATACCGATTCACTTCTTCCGGCAACCGCCCCTTCTTCGCCAGTTTCTCAAACTCCTCTGTCAAGTCTCTTATGGCATATTCTGGACTATACATATCATCAAAATACTCCCAGTGCCTATCCATCACAAAGTGTCTGCACATGGATTTCGTCAGTTGCAGGAACATCAATGCTGCCGTCTGGTATTCTCCAACGGCAAGCAACGTCTCAATATTCTTGTTCTCTTCCAACATCAGCTGCCAGATGCTATAACAATCCCAATCCACATTTCTTTTGTTAAAGATACGCTGTTCATAGTCCTTGTTCAGTGGTATCAGTGACTTGGCCTCCTTCTCTGCCTCCAGCATCTGTCGCTCTTTCTCCCGTCGTCTCCGTTCAGTTTCTCTTGCAGCGCGTTCTTCTTCGTCATTCATCTCTCGCTCGATCTTCAATGGTTCTCCCGCGAATTTCTTGTTTAGTGCCAACATCTGTATATTGTTCTGCACTCGTTTGAAGCTATCAAATCGTGACAGATGCGTAAAGATATATGTGAAGACCTCTTCTCGCTTCTCTTCATTGTTCCATGCTGCCACACTATCTACCAACGCAGCAAAGCTCGCATAGATCAGTTTGCCGATACGTAGCTTGTAATCATTCAGATAGTCTCTAATGTCCTCCCTATATATCAGCAATGGCAGATGTTCGCACAGCCCCATAGCAATGGCATACGCAGCGTCAGGCCTCCCCTTCGCCAACACAGCCGGTATCGACTTCTTCTCCCAGCGCTCCAGTAGCCGAAGCATATACAAGAAATCATCCTTGTTCTCAGGTCGAAACTCCACCTCCTGCTTGAAGTACTCGGCGTAAGCCTCCTCCAAATCCACCGTCAACCCCTTCGGGACATAATCTATCTTCGGGCGCGCCATGCAGCTTCTACGTCTGCGCACCTCGGCAGCTTCATCCAGTCTTTTCTGATGGGCAATACGTTCATCTTTGTCTCTACGAACCTCCTCCAGCTCTTCTTGAAACTCTGCAGTCTGCATGGTCTCCGCACATAGCAACTTGTCTATCTGCTTTGACAGGAATCTGCTCCATGCCTGATAATTGCTTTCATCCACGCAATCAGGGCAGGGTATACCACTCATGCTCCATGTATTTTCTGACAGGTAGAAAATTATGCTATATCTTTTCTTTTTGCTCATATTCTAAATACTTCTCCACCAAACAGTCGTACCCTAACACAAACGTGTCTCTCTTTGCATCCCCATACAGAAAATCCTCGAAACTGGTAAATGAAGACTGAAACATCTGCCCATACAGCATATCGTAAAAAATAGAGTTCCCCACCGCAGTATCGCTCTGCGCTAATGCCGCCACTCGGATGGGGATAAAAGTTTATTTACTATTACTTATTCTGAAAGAATAATCATGACTTATTCTATAATAGTCAAAGCCAAACTGTTCTATTTGTGGACAACTTATCTGTGCTCCATTTTCGCCAGCCTCCTCCGCTTCCATCAGACGATTTCTGTTGAAAGCATTAACAGCATTGTCCTCTGTTCGTTTTATGAGGTATGACATTAAACACACCTTTCTTTTCTTGTTGTTTATTCAAGTTTCGCAAGTTAACAAAACATGACGTAACTGCCTAAAACAAAAGGGCATGGAAGTTTGCCTATGTGGCAAAATCTTTGTAAATTTGTAGT
>QWBY01001009.1_pt1 | contig 17912 bp, 17 predicted proteins | sample 1972471 | NCBI WGS metagenome assembly QWBY01 (sample SAMN09866722, study PRJNA288562) | Human gut metagenome isolate term6_stool, whole genome shotgun sequencing... | reverse complement strand
AATACAAGGCATAACAGATACTACAACTATATCTTCTGGATTAATTCCTTCTTTTTCAGCATAGTAGGACTTAGCAATTGCTCCAAACATCTCATGAGGTGACTTGCATGTGGAAGGTATATCGATCATGTCAGAAAACTGTTGTTCCATGAAATTAACCCAACCTGGACAACAAGATGTAAGAATTGGAAGCTCTCCTTTTCCATTTAGTCTATCTACAAACTCGTTTGCTTCTTCCATTATTGTAAGATCTGCCGCAAAATTCGTATCAAATACCCTATCAAAACCCAATCTTCTTAGGGCTGTTACGATTTTTCCTTCGACATTAGTTCCTACTCTAATACCAAACATCTCACCCAGGGCAACCCTAACTGCTGGTGCAACTTGTACTATTACATGTTTGTCAGATGAAAGGGCCCTCCAGACTTCTGGTATATTTGACTTTTCTGTAAGAGCCCCTGTAGGACATACTGATAGACATTGGCCACAAAAGGTACAAGTCGTCTCAAACATGGACCTATTGAAAGTTGATCCAACATGGGTATAAAAGCCCCTTCCAACTTCTGCAAGAGCTCCAACAGTTTGAACCTCGTTACACATAGTCTCGCATCTCCTACAAAGAATGCACTTGTTTGGATCTCTAATTAGTGAATATGAATTATCATCTATCGGTAGACTCCTCATCTCTCCCCTATATCTTATCTCTCTGATATTTAAATCATGGGCGAGCTCTTGGAGAGTACAGTCCAGGTTTTTGGCACATTTCAGGCAATCGGATGGATGATCTGATAAGAGTAGCTCAACAATAGCTCTTCTAGCCCTGATTACCCTTTGACTATCCGTTCTTATATTCATCCCTTCTTTAACGAAAGTAGCACATGAAGGAATCAATTTATTCTTGTCTATATCTTCTACCAAACATACTCTGCAGGAAGCAAGTTTATTTACAAATTTGATATCGTGAAGATCCATATGGCATAAGCTTGGAATTTTGATATTTAAAATACTTGCAGCTTCTAGGATTGTAGATCCTTCCTTGACTTCTACTTCTTTGTTATTTATCTTTAACTTAAGCATACAAACCTCCTAGGCCAAAGCTATAGCATCTATTGGGCAATTTTCCTTGCATTGGCCACACTTAATACATTTGTCTTGATTTATTTCATGTCTTTTTCGAGCTTCTCCTGCTATAGCCTCATTAGGGCATAGTCTCTTACACTTACCGCAACCTATACAATCTTCTCCTATGGTATAATTTAAAAGGCTAATACATCTTTTGGCTGGACAAGTTTTATTTTCATCTACATGGGCCTCATATTCATCATAAAAATATCTCATTGTAGAAATAATTGGGTTAGGACTAGACTTTCCGAGTCCACAAAGTGAAGCTTCGGATACTATTTCTGATAATTCTTCTAGTTTATCGAGCGTTTCATGATTAGCCTTACCTTTGGTAATATCATCGAGCATTTCGAATAATCTCTTATTGCCAATCCTGCAAGGAGTACATTTACCACATGACTCGTCTACAGAAAACTCTAGGAAAAATCTTGCAACATCAACCATACAATCATCTTCATCCATCACGACCATGCCGCCTGAACCCATTATTGAACCTATAGCTCCCAAAGATTCAAAATCACAAGCAGTATCGAAGAGTATTTTAGGAATACAACCTCCAGAAGGACCTCCTGTCTGCACAGCCTTGGCATCCTTATCATCCTGAATACCTTTTCCTATATCATAAACTATTTGATCTATACTAGTTCCCATCTCTACTTCAACAAGGCCTGCATTTTTAACCTTGCCGGATAGGGCGAAGACTTTAGTACCTGGAGATTTTTCTGTTCCAAAGGACCTAAACCAAGCTGAGCCCTTATTAATAATTTGGGCGATATTGGCGAAAGTTTCTACATTATTTATTACAGTAGGCTTACCCCATAGCCCTCTTACAGTCGTCCTGTATTCCTTGTTACGAGGCATGCCTCGCCTTCCTTCTATTGACTCCATTAGGGCCGTTCCCTCACCACAAACAAAAGCACCTGCTCCAAGTCTTAGTTCTATTTCAAAAGAAAAATCTGACCCTAATATATTATCTCCTAAAAGATTATATTTTTTAGCCTGATCAATTGCTATTTCAAGAGCTCTAACCGCCTTTGGATATTCAGCCCTAACATATATAAATCCTTTATTTGAACCTATGGCCCTCGCACATATGGCCATAGCCTCGAGTACTGAGTGTGGGTCTAGTTCAAGGACTGACCTATCCATAAAAGCTCCGGGATCTCCTTCGTCTGCATTGCATATTATGTATTTAATATCAGTATCTTGAAGGAAAGCCGCTTCCCATTTTCTTCCAGTAGGAAAACCTGCTCCGCCTCTTCCCCTAAGACCAGAATCTTTTACTATATCAATTATCTCTTTTCTATCTAATTCAAAAATAGCCTTATAAAGAGCCTTATATCCATCCAATCCTATGTAATCTTCGATTGTTGATGGATCGATTATACCACAGTTTTTAAGGACTAGTCTTTTTTGATTTTCAAAGAAATCTCCCTTAAGCTTAAAATCACCTTTATCATCTTCATAAATTTTCTTATAGTCTATTTTTCCCCTAAGATTTGCTAGAGACTTTTCTTTGAGATCTAATAATTCTTTCTTATTCATAAATCAGCCTTTCTAACTTTATGTATAATATTGTGAACCTGAGATGGGTCGACCTTTTCTACAAAATCTTCTCCGTCTATCATAACAACTGGTGCAGATCCACATTCACCTACACATCTTGCCTCACTTAGGGAAATCTTACCATCTTCAGTTGTATCGCCTACTTCTACCCCTAGCTCTTCTGCCAAAGATTTTAAAATCTTATCAGAGCCATTGACATAACAAGCCGTACCCAGACAGACGCAGATATCATGCTCTCCCTTAGGTTTAAGAGAAAACTGTGAGTAAAATGTAGCCACCCCGTATATTTCGCTGGATGGAACATTTAACTTAAGAGCCATCAAATCAACCACAGGCTCTGGAATATATGAGAAAACGTTTTGACACTTCTGAAGAGCTGGCATTACACAACCATCAACATCCTTAATAGAATCCAAATAGCTTGTAAAGTCATCAAGCTTATCCTTGTCTAATTTATAACAAAAACTCATCTTTCCCTCCAATCTTAATTCTTTATTTCATTCTATCATATAGAGATCTTAATGTCATTATTATTTAATTTTTAACAAAAACGTTTGCCTAACTTAACAAAATTAAGGTGGATTAAAATCAATAATCCACCTTTTAAGATAAAATATAAATTGCCAAAATCTCCATAGCTATAAAGAAAAGCAAATAAATCTTACCCACTCTTATAGCATAATTCTCATCCTTAAGTCCCTTCTTATAGTCTTTCTCAAAACCATTGATTAAATCATAGGACTTTTTAAAGTAAATCTTATAGCCAAAGAATAGAAAAACAAGGCCAGTAAGAGCTAATATAAGAGCAAAAATTTTCATTTAATCTCCTTCCAATACCTATAAATCACAAGACCATTAATTAAGATAAGCAGGACAGCAAAGCCTAGACAAACTTTTGCCATAGTTGGGACTACATCCATTGCATAGGTCAAATCTTCTTTGGATATTTTTTCTGCATCAAAACAATATGATACGACAATCGCCATAAGACCAATTCCCATGCTTCTAAATGAATATATAATTCTTTGATCGTTATCCCTAATTAGGGCAAAAATCCCATCTACTAGGGATAATATCATAAGTAATATCTGCATAAAACCTCTTAAAATATCTCAAAATTTCCTTTATTTAATTATAACATAAGATTAAAAAAGCCGCCAGGATTATATCCTAAGCGGCTACTTTTACCTACTTACTATCCTGTAGTAGGCTCTGTTTGTTATTTTAAATATCATATAATATATTACTACAAAGACTCCTATCATGATGAAGAAGTATTTTCCGTATTGCATAAAGGTCATCACTCCAAAAAGTGCTAGGAGCTGGTAGACTATTTTGGAAGCTACTAGAGAATTAATTATAGCAAAGACCAGAGGAGCTGCAAATAGATAGCTTATCTGAGAAGCAGACGTCTTTTTGATTAGCTTATCTTCTAGACCAATCTTTTTCATAATCTCATACTTCTTTCTATCTTCAAAGCCTTCTTTTATTTGCTTGTAATAACTTATCAAAATAGTTGAAATGAGAAAGATTATGGCGATTATTGTTCCCAGAAATATAAACCCTCCGTAAATCTCATAGGCATCTTCCAGATACTTATCTGCATACTCGATATTTATATTCTTATCCTTAGAGTATTCTTCTAGATTTTTCCTGTAGGTCTTCTTATCTATACCAGTAACATCCCAATTTGCTGAAAGAGAAATAATTGAGTCCTCATAGCTTGACGTCTCCCTATCAAATAGTTTAAATTCACTAGATAGAAATTTAATTGTATCAAAATCTTTTACAACTATGCCATAAGTCTCGATAGCGACATTAGAAGGGATGAAGTTATCGATAGTCTTAACCTTGTAGGTCCTATCAGCAATTTCAATTTTATCTTTATCTAACATAAATTTCTGATTAGCCGTAAGTAGAATTTCATCATCAGCTAAATTATAATCTTTTCCTACTCTTTTGTTGTAGCCAGCTAGGTCACAAGCCAGAAGAAAATATGGTTTATGCTTGCCATCTCCCATAAATGTCTCAAACTTATCTCCTTCTACTTGGATATTGGTAAATAACCCATAGGATATGAAGTCATTAGTAATCTTTCCACCCTTAGATGTCGTATCATAGACAATACTTCTAAGCTTATCTTTTTCTTCTTCTAGATTATCCTTATCGATTGCTACTGGACTATCCAGATTGTAATCTCTTGGAACAACATTTGTAGCAGAATATTCTATCCTGTCATAGATAGATAAGGAAGCGGATAGGGCTATGATTACACCGACGCTCATTATAGAAATACTAGCAAGGGATATAGCATTTGACTTAATTCTATACAAAAGGCCAGATACAGCTAGGAATCTTTCCTTCTTGTAGTAGGACTTCTTTTCTTTCTGTCTTTTTAAATAAATTACAGAAAATGACATAAACAGGATATATGTCGCAAGCATTACTATGAGGCTCGCTAGGAAGAAATAGCCAAGGCTTTTTAAGATTCCTTGTGTTGTTATGGCTATATAGTAGCCCAATATAAGCAAAATAAATCCTAGAATCATCAAAACATATCTTGATTTAGGTTCTCCCTCCCCACTTTTTTGATCAGCTAAAAGCTCTACTGGAGTAGAATTATAAATTTTTAGACTCGTTGCAAATAAACTTGTTAAAAGAGCTAGGAGAAGAAGAAGAATAGTTTCTGTCATCGCTTTTAGTGAGAAAGGATAATCCATCAAGCCTCCCGCGACATCTTTCATAAGTTTATTTAAGGCAAGGAAGGATAGCTTACCAAATATATATCCTCCTATAAGACCAATCACTCCTATTATGACAAAGGCAATCAATAACTCTAGAAAAATAATTTTTCTTATATGTCTTTTCTCAAGTCCTAAAATTCCATAAAGAGCAAATTCCTTATTTCTCCTCTTGTTTAGGAAATTTGTACTATACAATAAGAATATAAAAGTTAGTATTCCTATTATAACAATTCCTATATTAATAATCATAGGAAGAGAGGCGTGTCTTTCTCTTACATAAGTATTAGCAGAAAGACTTGCCATAATATTAAATACCATAAGCATTATCCCAGATGATAGGATAAAGGGAAGGTATACTAGTCTGTGTGCCCTGAGATTTTTCAGAGCAAATTTGTGGGCGATTTTCTTATTCATTATATCTCACCCCTTGATAGCATGATTTGCGACTTGTTAATCCTTTCCATAAAGTCGTTACGTTTCTCTCCTTCTCCCTTGTAGATTTCATGAAATACAACTCCATCCTTGATGAAGAGGACTCTTTTTGCGAAAGAAGCTGCATTTAAGGAGTGCGTTACCATAAGGACTGTTTGACCCATTTCATTTATCCTAGTAAATAAATCCAGGATCATATTTGAAGAGTTTGAATCAAGGGATCCCGTTGGCTCATCAGCTAAAAGTAGGGCAGGCCTTGTAATTAAGGCCCTAGCTATGGCTACCCTTTGCTTTTGCCCACCTGAAATTTGGTAAGGATATTTATCTAGGATTTCTTCTATAGCAAGTTTTTCCTTAATCTCATCTAGTCTTTTATTCATAAGCTCTTCCTTCTCATCTGATAGGACAAGAGGCAAGTATATATTATCCCTATTTGTAAATTGGTCTAAGAGATTGAAGTCTTGGAAGACAAAGCCCAGCTCTTTTCTTCTAAAAGATGCAAGCTCACTATCCTTAAGCTTTGTCATATCCTTGCCCTTTAGACTAATATTTCCAAAAGATGGCCTATCGAGGGTGGCTATAATATTTAAAAGAGTAGTCTTACCCGCTCCCGACTCTCCCATTATAGAAATGAACTCTCCTTCTTCTACCGATAAGTTCACATCTCTTAGGGCCTCAGTCTTTATGTTCTTACTTTCATAAATGCGTTTAATATTTTTTAATTCTAATATTGGCATATTCGTCTCCTTTTCTATACTTATATTATAGAATATAAAAATATTTCTAGCATTTATCTAATATTACAAGATGACTCTTAAACTTACAATTTTGTAAGATTGGCTGGAAAAATTATTAAAAATTCACTTCCTTGACCTAACTTAGATTTGACTTCTACCCTAAGCTTTAAAATCTTAGAAATTTCTCTTACCAAAAATAGGCCCAGTCCACTTGATTTGTGATTGATCCTGCCATTAAATCCCGAATATCCCCTATCAAATATTTTGACCAAGTCTTCACCTCTAATACCTATTCCTGTATCCATGATTGAAAGAGTGCTTTTCTCCTTATCAAAGGAAATGCTAATCTTACCTTCCTCAGTGTATTTTAAGGCGTTAGATATGATTTGTTCAATCATTATGGAAAGAAGCTTAGAATCGGCTATTACTTCGACATTAGTATTTTCATAATCGAGGGAAATCCTCTTGTTTATAAAAATCAAGGAATATTTTTTAAGAAGGGTCTTGATAAGTCTATCTAAATCGACCTTTTCTATATCCATATCTGTTGCCCTATCTGTAAGCTTGATATAGTTAATCGCCATATTTGTATATTCTTCAATATAAAACATTTCTTCTTTTAGCTTTTTAGTATCAGGATCAGACTTTTTGTTTAAGATTAAGTTGGCAACAGTAATTGGCGTTTTGATCTGATGGGTCCATAGGAGAAAATACTCTTCCAAGTCTTTCTTTTCGTTAATATAAGTACTTCTTAATCTTTTATTCTCATCCAATAAGTTTTCGTATTTTTCCCTAAAAGATTCTTCCTTTCTAAATTTTGAATATTGAATAGATAAATATATTAGCAAGAAAAATCCTAAAATTTCAAATCCTAAGAGGAATTTATCTAAAGGAAACTCCGATAGAATGAATATAGCAAAGAAACTAAGGGCAAATAAAAAGAACACTCCGATTATGTGGTTTTGACTTTTTAGAAAATCCTTTAATTTACTCATTACTTGCCTCTAAGAAGTAGCCCATTCCCTTTTTAGTTTGTATGAGATCAGCCTTGCCAATTTGTCTTAGCTTTTTCCTTAATCTTGTGATATTTACAGCAAGAGTATTATCGTCTATGAAGTTCTCTCCTTGCCAGCATTTTTCTATGATATCTTCCCTCATCACTATATCTCCCTTAGATTCAAATAAACTTTCAAGAATCATAAGCTCAGTCCTTGTCAAAACAGTAGTCTCTTCCCCAAAGGAAATACTCGCCTTGGAAAGATCTAGATAGACATTATCAAATTCTAAAACATTTGAATCTATTTTATAATCATAAGCTCTCCTAAGGACAGCTTGAATCTTTGCCCTAGTTACTGCTATGTCAATTGGTTTTGTAATATAATCATCCGCTCCGAAATTCATAGCTTGGATTATATCCATAGACTCTGTGTGAGAGGATATAAAAATAATAGGGACTTTTGATTTCTTCCTAATCTCTTGGGTCCAGTAAAATCCATTAAAAAAAGGAAGAGAAATATCCATAAGGATAAGATCAGGATTTAGAGCTTCCACTTCCTCTACCACCTTGGAGAAGTCTCTTATTTCATAGGTCTCATAAGCCCAGGCCTTAAGTTCTTCTGATAAAAGCCTTGCTATATTTCTGTCATCCTCAATTATTAGTATCTTCATTAAAATCCCATCCTTCCTCAATGAAAATAGCAAATATCAATCTTATACCATTTTCCTTTAAGCTCAATCTTTCCTATATTAGTTATAGTTTATATTAATGGAGGGATTTTTACAAGATTTAATAGATTAGACGTGGATAATCGTTGGTTGGTTTATAAAATACGAATAAAATTGTACGAACACATGAAATAATTATCTACAGAATCTGCGATTAAAAAATAAGTATAGAAATATTATAAATGTCTGGCAAGGAAATAAAATTCTTGTATATAATTTATAATAGGCAGGTAGCTTAGTATATTATGAAAACATATGAACAAAAGTCCCTAAATCATGAGAAATCTTTTAGAAATTCCTTAATAAGTGAAAAGATTAATTTATGATTTGCTTATGAAATTTTTCTATATATTTTTCAAATATTCATAAACTTATTAGGAACAATTGTTCATTTTTATTTACTATCTAGTCTAAATTGAGGATATACATTTCATTTTCCTTTTTTATAAATCCGAGAGATTCAAACATCTTTTGACTTTGTATGTTGAAACTATAGATTTCAGCCTTAAGATACTTTCTTCCGTCTTCCTTCGCTATATCAATTAATATCTCTAAGGCACGTCTTCCAATTTTCTTGTTTTGGTACTCCTTTGCTACAACAATCGCAAGCTCATTATTATCTAATAAAGTTATATCCCCAACTATAGATTGACCAAACTTTATATAAAAGCACTTACCATTTTTACATAGATACCTATACATTCTGATAAGTCTATCCAAATCATAAGTGTAGTCTATATTATCAACCTGCTTACATAGTGTAGGGTCCTGATACCAAGACAGAGTCGTATCAAAATCATCATAATAATTTATTAAATGAATCTCTTTATTATTCAAATATTTTTTTCTCCTTATTTATCTCTTAAGACTTTCTTCCCAAAGCTTATCGGCTGTTGGTTTCCAATTGCTTGCGTAGTCTTCGCACTTATCACAAAGCTCATCGACTTCTTCTTTTTCTAGAATATCTGTTGATTTGGCTTGGCTTTTCTTGACCATATTTCTGAGAAGTTGTGGATTTTCTAACATTGGACATGGTCTTAACATATTTTCGTTAAATGGTTGACCATCGTGATAAGCCATAAATAATGGAGCTTGTAAGCTTTCTAGTAGGCTCTTTTCTCTAATATTTGAGTCAGAATAGTGGATAAATACACAAGGCTCAACGTCTCCATTGGCATTTATATGCAGATAATTCCTACCACCTGCAATACATCCACCAATGTATTCGGCATCATTTTGGAAGTCTAAGAAAAATAGTGGCTTAGTCTTCCTAAATTTCCTTAATTCATGATAGACATGTTCTCTTTGATTTGGTTTTGGAAGAAGCTCTTTACCTGTACCCTTTCCAACAGGCATAAAGTGGAAATACCAAGCAAACAAGGCTCCCCTATCGATCATATCATCCACAAACTCTTCGCTTATAATTGATTCATAGTTCATAGATGTGTAGCAGCAAGAAATACCAAATGGAAGGCCATTTTCTTTTAGTTTGTCCATAGCCTTTAGGACCTTGCTGTAAGTACCGTCTCCCCTTCTAGCATCTGTTGTAAACTCAGATCCTTCAACAGAAATAGCAGGAACTATATTTTTAAGTCTAAGCATTTCATCGACAAAGTCATCATCAATTAAGGTAGAGTTAGTGAAAATTAGAAATTCACAATCATTGTGTTTTTCAGCAATCTTTAGAATATCTTTCTTTCTTACTAAAGGCTCGCCACCTGTATATATGTAAAAATAAATGCCCATATCCTTACCTTGACTTATAATATCATCTATTTCATCATAGCTAAGGTTTAGGCTCTTACCATATTCTGCAGCCCAGCAGCCAGTACATTTCAAATTACAAGCTGTAGTTGGGTCAAGGAGGATTGTCCAAGGGACATTACAATTGTATTTTTCTCTTGTTTCTCTCTTAAGATCTTCACTAAACAAAACACCATTGAGCATAAAGTTTGTAATTGTCTTATCAAAAACGTCCTCATCGATAGTATCTAACATGTTTATAATGTATTTATAAAAAACATTATCAGGATCATTTATAACTTCCTCAATCCTATCAATTTGTGAAGAATAGGCATCAGGAGAAATCTTTCTAGCAAGACTTACCGCCTTTGGCAAATTTTTCTCTGGATCTTTATGAATATAAGATAAAGTTTTTCCTACTGCATAAGTTGTAAATTTCTCATTCAAATTCATATTTTCTCCTCCATATTATCTCCGTATATTTTCTAACATCTTATAAGATTTATTCAACAAATCTACTAGTTCATCTTCCTTAGTTGGGTCAGCATCATATAATTTAACTGCTAGAAGTATAGGTGAGTAAAATATTGTCGCTAGGACCTTTACGTCATAATCTTCCTTGATTCCCAGATTTCTGATAAACTCCTCATGTTTGGCAATTGGGTTTTCAATGAACTTCTCCACATAAAACTGCATAGCATGGGGGTTCTTATACATCTCTATTGAAATCATTTTCCTAATTCGTGAAACATAATCGTCATGAAGTAGATACTCAAATATATCGATAGAAAGTCTAGGAAGATCAAGCCTATTTGACTCGCCCTTATTCACTACATATTTATCGATTCCTTCTAGACGTTGGTCCACCTTACATATAGCCGTTGCCAAGAGGCTATCATAAATATCCTTCTTTGACTTAAAGTGCTTGTATATCGATGGTGCCTTGATGCCAACTGCACAAGCAATTTTCTCTAAACTTACATCAGAATATCCATCTTCGGAAAATAAATCTAAAGATTTATCTAAAATTATCTCTCTAGTATTCACATAATCCTCCAAGGCTAATAGTCATTAGCCTTATATATATTATAAGCTAATACTCATTAGCTGTCAATACAATATCTCTTTAACATAAAAAAGAGCCAGTAGTACTCATCATTTCCTCTGAAATATCTTAGAAATATTTCAATATAAGATAAATAACTAAAAGCTCTTTTAACTATTAATAAATCCCTTTATTAAATATTAATCCTTACATATTATCTTTTACAGCTACGGCAACCATCTTTGCCTCAGCTCTCAATTCGTCCTTGGCGTACATTCTCATATTTACTATTACTTTTCTCTCACCAATTTCGTCTGGCTCTGCTATTATTCTTACAGTCTCAGCCATTGGAGTTGGTTTTTTGAAGTTTATTTCAAGTCTTGCTGTGATAAATCGTCCTATTACTGTATCTTCAGTAAGGTCAAGTCCCTTATCCTTGTGTTTGAAGTAGGCAGCAGAAGCTGTTCCGTGGCAGTCAAATAGCATGGCTATCATTCCTCCAAATAAGTTTTGTGGGACTCCGCCTGTGTATTTATCATCTGGGACGATTTCTGCTATACAAGATTTCCCATCTTCACTTGGGTAGGATTTTAGGTGAAGTCCTGATTCGTTATCTGATCCACATCCCCAACAATGTCTGAATCTTTCTCCGTAGGTGTCTTGAATTGCTATTTTTTTCTTAGTCATTTATTCCTTCTTCCTTATGCAAATGTTTTCTTCTATAATAAATAAAACCAGCTCCCAGCCTTAGCTAGAAGCTAGTACTTACATTAAGCTATATCCTATCAGCATCACTAGTGGAAATGATAAAATCAGTAAGACATTTAATAAGGCAACTGTTATTGTTTTTTCCTTGATAGCAAATAATAAGCCAACTATACCAAGTATTGGGCAAACTATTAGAGTTCCAATTCCTACAGGTCTTAAGTTAGTATAAGCTTCTAAGATATCAACAGGTAAGATCAAAGATATTCCAAAGGCCAAAAGACCTATTATGAAAAATATCATACTTATCTTTCTTTTATTCATATTCCCCTCCTCTATTAGTAAATTTATACCCAATTTAAGCTAGAGTTAATTACTTACTGAGCCTTTCTTCATAAGTCTTATCTATGCCCAAAAGCTCTTTAACCTTAGCCATATCTACTTCATCAAGACTCCTAATTGGCCAGTTTGCTGAGTCTTCTTTATCGATCATAGTCACTCTTATTCCTTCTTCCATTGAACCGATTTCTACTGAATATTTTAATATTTCGTAATCTAAATCTATTGTTTCAGCATAAGTTAAGTCCTTGCAGAGGAAATATTTCTCAAATTGTAGGCTTAGCATAAAAAGAAATCTCTCATTTTGGTTGGCAAGAGTTTTTTTAGCAAAGTTATCTCTTGGGTTTTCCTTAAGTTTTTCATAGATTTGTCTATAAGAATCTAGCGAGAAGTATTCTTCTATTTTTTCTAAATCATCTTCTATCTTTGAAGTATTTTCCTTATTTTCATATTCTCTTAAGACAGCTCTAAACTCATCTAATAACCTATCTCCTTCGTACTGGCCAGATAAATCAAACAGTTTATTTATAATTTCTTCATACTTAGATGATTTAATATAGAAATCTGCTAGGTCATATTTAATAAGGTCACTTGCCCCAAGACTTGATCCTGTCAAGGCAAGGTATTGGCCTAGGGCTTGGGGAAGTTTAGAAATCTCCTTGCATACTCCAACATCTGGTACAAAGCCAAGTCTTGTCTCTGGCATTGCCCAGTTTGTCGTTTCATTAGCAATTTTTATGTCGGAGTTTATAGTAAGCCCAATTCCCCCTCCCATGGTTATCCCAAACCAGTGGCTGATGATTGGCTTTTCATATCTTTCGATGTACTTATCAAGCTCAAACTCTGTCCTAAAGAATTTATCCTTATCTTTCTCATCGTCATTTGTTAGATAATCCTCATAGACTTCCTTAAGGTCCCCTCCAGCACAAAAACCCTTATCAGCCAAGGAATCAAATAGGACTGCCCTAATTCTTCCGTCATCCTTCCATTTTTCTAATATGTCATAAATATCATATATCATATCAAGATTTAAAGCGTTGATTTTCTCTGCCCTATCAAGATAGATAATACCTATATTATTTTTAACTATTTCTCTTATCATTTACCCTCCTATAACTTATAAATTTATTATTAAAATATTTACTTTAAATTAGGCATAATCCTCACTATTTATTTTTTATTCACCTTATAATTCTACCCAAAAGAAAAGAATTCAAGCAAGCGACTAACTTACCTGAATTTAATTGAAATATTAATTTTAAAAATTACAAGCCCTTATTTTCTTTTGCCTAAAGGAATGTAGTCCCTTCTATCATTTAAAGACTTGTAAGCAGGTCTGATTATCTTCTCATCTTGAATTTGCTCTAACCTATGGGCAGACCAGCCAACGGTTCTTGCTATGGCAAACATAGGAAGGTAGAGCTCTTCAGGAATTTTTAGCATATCGTAGACAAAGCCCGAGTAAAGGTCTACATTGGCACAAGGTGGATACGGCCTGTTTTGTCTTTGACTTATTAAATCTTTTCCTATTTTTTCTACATTTTCTATAAAGTGAAAATCTTCTTCCCTTCCCTTTATAATAGAAAGCTCTCTGGCCTTTTTCTTAAGAAGGATTGCCCTAGGATCTGATAGGGTGTAGACGGCATGACCTAGACCGTATATTAAACCCTTCTTATCAAAGGCTTTTTTATCTAGGATCTTTTCTAAATAGGCTTTGATCTCAGATCTATCATCTAAATCATCCACGTTTTCTCTAATATCTTTAAGCATCTTACTTACTTTTAGATTCGCTCCACCGTGCTTGGGACCCTTAAGGGAGGCAAGGCCTGCTGCTATAGCGGAATATGTATCTGTCCCTGATGAAGAGACTACATGGGTTGCAAAGGCAGAGTTATTTCCACCACCATGCTCTGCATGAATTATAAGCATTAAATCTAAGATTTCAGCTTCAATTCTCTCGTAGGTTTGGTCATTTCTCAGCATTTGAAGGATGTTTTCTGCGATTGTCAGGCTATCATCTGGGTTATGGATTATCAGTGATTTCTTGTCAAAATTATGGATTTTGACCTGGTAGGAGTAGACTGCAAGTATGGGTATCTTGGAAATTAAGGATAGGGATTGGCTTAGAACATTTAGGGCATCTGTCCCATCTGGATTTTTGTCGTAGGTATAAAGGGCAAGCATGGACCTCATCATCTTATTCATTATGTCAGAACCTGGAACCTTAAGGATGATGTCTTCAAAAAACCCATCTGCTAGGGCTCTTTCTTCGACTAGAACCCTTTTAAATGATTTTAGCTCATCCTCATTGGCTAGTTTGCTGAAGAGTAAAAGGTAGATAATCTCTTCAAATCCTAATCTTTTATCCTTATCTATATCTTCTACGATTTCAGTCAGAGGATAGCCCCTATAGTAGAGTTCGCCTCGACTGGGGATTTTTTTATTATCTATGATTTTATATCCGCTCACATCCCCCACTTGGGTTACTCCGACAAGGACTCCAGTCCCATTTTTGTTTCTAAGCCCTCTTTTTATATTATAATTGTCATAGACTTCTTTTTTGATTTTATTATTTATTTCAATCTCTTTGGCATAGAACTTTAGTCTTTCTTCTTGTTTCTTATCCATTATTATCACCCAAGAAAGAAATTATTGTATCTGTAATGCCACAAGTTGAATTTGTCCCGCCAAGGTCCCTAGTATAGTTCTTCTTATCCTTCAAAGTTTTATAGATCGCCCCTCTAAGAGCTTTAGCCTTATCTTTCTCTCCTATATCATCGAGTAGCAAGCAGAAGCTTAAAAGAAGGGCTATTGGATTTGCAAGATTCTTCCCTGCTATATCTGGAGCAGAACCGTGAATTGATTCGTAAATTGCAATGTCCTTACCCTTATTTACTCCAGGCATAAGGCCCAGTCCTCCAACAAGACCAGCCCCAAGATCTGATAGGATATCTCCATAGAGGTTTTCTGTAACTATTACATCAAATCTTTCTGGATTAATCACCATCTGCATGGCTGTATTATCTACTAGGAGCTCTTCAAATTCTATATCAGGATATTCTTTTGCAAGGTCCCTAGCCACATCAAGGAAAAGCCCATCACTTAGCTTCATGATATTGGCCTTGGTAATTACGCTGACTTTTTTTCTCTTAGTTTCCCTGGCATATTCAAAGGCTGCCTTTATTATTCTCTCTGATTTTTCTCTAGTGATAATTTTAATCGAATGAGCCTCATTAGGAGATATCTCCTCTTCAAGACCAGCATACAAGTCCTCAGTGTTTTCTCTAAATATAACCATATCCACTCCATTAAACTTCAAATCGAGGGGACCTGGGGCCTTGATGGGTCTAATATTTGCATATAAATCAAATTTCTTTCTAAGCTCTACATTAATAGACCTAAATCCATGGCCAATGGGAGTTGTGATTGGTCCTTTGATGGCAATTTTATTTTTCTTAATAGAGTCGAATAAGGCCTGGGGAATGTAGACCCCCTCCTTCTCGAAGACAGAAAGACCTGCATTTATTTCTTCAAATTCTATATCAACTTTTAAACTACTCACTACTTCCTTTAGGGACTCTGTAATTTCTGGCCCTATCCCATCTCCCTTAATTAAAGTTACAAACATACTCCTATAATTCCAATCCTTTCGCATAATTTAGATAGCCACCTTCTAGGAGGATTTCCTTCTCCCTTTCCGATAGGTCGGCTTTTAATCTAATCCTTATATCCTTTGTTAAATCCTCTAGGATAAACTCGCCCTTTCCTATATCCTCTCTTATATTTGAAATTCTAATATCGTCATATTCATCTATCTTGTCATAATCAGCCGGATCTATAAATTCTAGGGGAATTATTGCATTGTTAATAAGATTTGACCTATGTATCCTTGCAAAGGACTTGGCTACTACAGCCTTGATTCCTAGATATAAAGGAATGAGAGCGGCATGCTCCCTAGAAGAGCCTTGACCGTAGTTTTCTCCTGCTAGAATAATTCCTCCCCCATATTTCTCAGATCTTCTCTTAAAATCGCTGATTTTGATAGTGAAGGCAAAGTCTGACAGATAGGCTATGTTTGACCTAAATGGTAAGAGTTTGGCATTCGATGGGCAGATATCATCTGTGGTTATCCCATCAGCTGCCTTATAGATTACTTTCTTTTCTATATCCTTAAGTTTTTCTGCCTTTGGAAAGTCTTTGATATTTTTTCCCTTAATTGTTTCTTTTACCCTCTTTGATTTATCTTCGATTGGCTTTATAAAATAAGCTTGGCTTTGGTTAAAGCTAACATTTTTATCAAAGTCTGTCTCATATGAAAGCTCTCTTGGATCTGCTATATAGCCTAGTACAGCACTTACAGCACAAGTTTCTGGGCTTGCTAGATAAATTTGAGCATCCATTGTCCCAGACCTTCCCTTAAAGTTTCTATTAAAGGACCTTAGGGAAACGGCTCCCGCCTTTGGAGCTTGGCCCATCCCTATACATGGTCCACATCCTGACTCTAATACTCTGGCTCCTGCCTTGATAAAGCTAGCAAGAGTCCCATTTTCTGAGATTTTCTCTAAAATTGTAGCTGATCCTGGGGAAATAACCAAGGAAACATCTGGATGAACTGTCCTATCCTTTAAGATTGAAGCAACTTTCATCAGATCTTCGTAGGATGAATTAGTGCAAGATCCTATAGCTACTTGATCAACCTTTATCTTTCCTAAATCAGAAACTTTCATATATTGGTCTGGATAGTGGGGTCTTGCTACAGCAGGTTCAATCTCACTTAAATCTATGTCGATGGTCTCATCATAGGAGGCGTCAGGATCTGCTTCTAGCTTAATATAATCATCCTCCCTATTTTGTGACTTAAGATACATTCTAGTATTCTCATCTGTCGGGAAAATCGAAGTAGTAGCCCCAAGCTCTGCCCCCATATTACAAATAGTAGCCCTATCTGTAAGAGATAAGGACCTTACACCCTCACCGCTATACTCCATAATATAGCCAGTTCCTCCCTTAACAGTTAGCCTTCCTAATATGTATAAGATTACATCCTTGGCATTGGCATATGGCGGAAGACTTCCTTTTAGATTTACTCTATATATCTTAGGCACTTTGACAAAGTAAAAACCCCTGGCCATAGCTACTGCAACTTCAAGTCCTCCTGCCCCAATGGCAAGCTCGCCAAGTCCTCCTCCAGTAGGAGTGTGTGAATCAGATCCTAGGAGGGTATAGCCTGGTTTTGCAAACTGCTCTAGATTTACCTGATGGCAAATCCCACCTCCTGCCTTAGAGAAGGTGATGCCGTATTTATTAGCAGCAGATTTAATAAATTCGTGATCATCTGCATTCTCAAAGCCTTGTTGGAGGATGTTGTGATCTATGTAAGCAAGGGAGTTTTGTGTCTGTACGTTTTCTATATCCATAGCTTCTAGCTGAAGATAGGCCATAGTTCCTGTAGAATCCTGGGTTAGGGTCTGATCGATCCTAATTGCAATCTCTTGGCCAGGAATTAATTTTCCCTTGAGTAAGTGACTTTTGAGTATTTTCATAGCTAATGATAAGCCCATAATTTTCTCCTTTACGTTAAAGCATTATCGTATTATAGGTATTATTATACTTTCAATTTTATAAAATGAAATTATCTTAGTGATTTTTGGCAAAAAAACCTGCTAACAAAAGTCAAGGAGAAAATCGAATTAATTTTACTTTTCTACTTGTTATTTAGAGTTTAAATTTAAGCACAACAAATAAGCCGCTTAC
>QWBY01001188.1_pt1 | contig 17948 bp, 13 predicted proteins | sample 1972471 | NCBI WGS metagenome assembly QWBY01 (sample SAMN09866722, study PRJNA288562) | Human gut metagenome isolate term6_stool, whole genome shotgun sequencing... | reverse complement strand
ATGGGGAAGATAAAATTCAGCAAAGAGTTTGAAGCTATTCTTTAAAAATCTTGATATAATACTTTTTGGGTGTGTATAGGTTTAAGACGTATCTCCTTCTTGTCTTAATCCATTTGGCAGGTACGTTGATGAAGTGTGTAATATGAACTTCTTCAACATTACTGTAACGAGCATAAAGACGGTGTTCTGCTCAAGAAAGGAGAAAGGCAGGTGTACCCAACCTGGAAAGTAACCGTAATCGCCTTTATAGGAATATGTTGCATCGTATTTGTGTGCAGGAATAAACTGGTGGTCAAAGTCTAAATCAACGCTGTTTCCTTCGCGTATTAAGCCAAGATGCTTAACTATCGTCAGAAGAAGTTGGTTTAATTTCTCAGCCTTATTGAACTTATAGGGGTGCTTGGATTTATCACAAGTGTAAACCACATTTGCTTCCTTAAGTAAAAGAAATTGAACGAAAGACCGAGAGAAAAATTAAACTTTTCTACTCCAAAGTGTGAATTCTTCAAATACGTTTTATAATTTTGCACTTGCTAGTTGAATTCACCAACGGCTGCGGAAGTAAGGTTTAACAAAAAACACTTTATTTTTACAAAATATTTTTAGTACTCTCAGCTTTACAAGTATATCCAATATGGATTGAAGTAAATGCTTTCAAAAGCAAAAGTGCCTATTTTGGTATGCAAAATAGGCACTTTTGATGTTCAAAACAATAGGTTTGGAATTTTGAAAGTTTTTTATTCGTTTTTCAACAGATGCACAATGCTAATGGCTGCGTTATCGGGTGCGCAATAATCGCCCAACTTTTCTTGCATGGTTTTGTAGTCGTCCAACATGGTTTGGCGTGCAGGTTTGTTAGGCAAGAGTTTGTAAACCTCGTTCACGATATTGTTGATTCGGAAACGTTCAGCCATTAATTCTTGTACAACCTCCTTGTTGGCAATAAGATTTACCAACGATATGTATTTCACTTTTATGATATGGTTAAACGCAAAACGAATAAGATTAGGCAGCGGTGTCTTGTAACAAACCACTTGAGGAACATTAAATAACGCTGTTTCGAGGGTTGCTGTGCCACTCGTTACGATAGCATTCGTAGTGTGAGAAAGGAGTTGATAAGTTTCGTTTTTCACGATTTTTACGTCCTTATCGGCAATGTATTTCTCGTAAAATTTATCGTCTATAGACGGTGCACCAGCAATCACCAATTGGTAATCCTCAAACCTGCTACCTGCTTCGAGCATGGCTGGGAGGTTATCTTTAATTTCTTGCTTGCGACTACCCGACAGAATGGCGATGATAGGCTTGTTGTTCAAACCGTTACGGCTGCAAAACTCGTCTTTTGATTCGGTATATTGCGCTTTGAAAGTAGCCACCTCTTCGGCAGTAGGGTTGCCCACATAATGAATTTTATAGTTGTGTTTGCGCTCGTAAAAGTCAATTTCAAAAGGCAAAATAGAGAACATTTCCCTTACATCACGCTTGATTGCACGAATGCGCCACTCCTTCCATGCCCAAATTTTAGGCGAAATGTAATAATAAACAGGTATCTTTGTGTTCTTATGAACGTATTTCGCAATTTTCAAATTGAAGCCAGGATAGTCGACAAGAATGACTACATCGGGCTGCCATTTCACTATATCTTGCTTGCAAAGGTTCATGTTTTTAATGATTGTCGGTAGGTGTAGCAACACGGGAATAAAGCCCATATAAGCCAACTCCTCGTAGTGGCGAACACGTTGTCCACCAACTTTTTGCATAAGGTCGCCCCCAAAGAAACGAAACGCTGCCCCTTCGTCGAATTTACGAATAGACTCCATGAGCCGTGATGCGTGTAAATCGCCCGATGCTTCGCCAACAATCAAATAATATTTCATGCCTTTTTCTCCACAAATTTATTCATTTTTATTCTTCTTCCCAACCCTTCATAGCATTCAAAACATCGTAATCGGTAACGTCAATGCGTGTTGGTGTAACCGTAACATAGCCGTTTGCCAAAAAATATTGGTCGCTATCAGTCGCCGTTGGTTCGTCATTTCTGTATTCGCCCAACATCCAATAATAGTTGAAACCCCTTGGGTGGTTGCATTTTAGCGTTTCGTGAATCCAACTACCGAAGCCCATTCTACATACTTTTAAACCCTTGAATGGCTGGATTATAGGGAAGTTTACATTCAAGCATACTCCCTTTGGCAAACCGTTTTCCAAGACTTGTTTCACGATTTTTACAACATAGTGGCGCAAATGGTCAAGATTGGCATTGGGATTGTAGTCGCACGATGAGAAAGCAATGGCTGGAACATATTTTAAACAACCCTCGCGAGCAATGCCCATCGTACCGCTATAATGATTGTTTACCGAAGAGTTGTCACCATGATTGATACCTCCTAAAACCAAATCGGGGCGGCGACCCTTTAAAATTTGCTCAAATGCAATCTTTACACAATCGACAGGCGTACCTGAACACGACCAAACTTCGCAATTTGGAATGTTGTTCCTTTGGGTTAAACGCAGCTCATCGCTTGCCGAAAAAGCACACGAGTAGCCCGAACGAGCACCCTCTGGCGCACAAATAACTACTTCGGCAAAATCGGAAAGGAACGAGGCTAACGTGCGAATGCCTACCGATTGGTAACCATCATCGTTAGATATGAGAATAAGGGGTCGCTTAAAATTCATAATTTTTATTTTCTTTTGACTGCAAAAATACGAAAAAAGGTTTATAAATACGGCTTTCTCATTGAAAATATGTATCTTTGTCGGCAAAACAATTTAGGAAAATCAGGAAAATGGGAAAAATAATCGCAATGGCAAACCAAAAGGGTGGTGTTGGAAAAACAACCTCTACCATCAATCTTGCCGCATCTTTAGCAACACTTGAAAAGACTGTTCTTGTTATTGATGCCGACCCACAAGCTAACGCTTCAAGTGGTTTAGGTGTTGATATTAAGGAGGTTGATTGCTCGTTATACGAATGTATCATCAATAATGCTGATGTTCGCGATGCCATTTACACGACCGATATTGAAGGAATGGACATTGTTCCAAGCCACATCAACCTTGTTGGTGCAGAAATAGAAATGTTGCAAATTGACAATCGAGAGCAGGTTTTAGAACGCTTGTTAGCTCCTATCAAGAACGATTACGATTATATTTTAATTGATTGCAGTCCATCTTTGGGTTTGATAACGGTGAATGCACTCACAGCAGCCGACTCAGTTATCATTCCAGTGCAATGCGAATACTTTGCATTGGAGGGTATTAGCAAATTGTTAAACACCATAAAAATCATAAAAAGTAAGCTCAATCCGAAATTAGAAATAGAGGGATTCTTGCTCACTATGTACGATAGTCGTTTGCGATTAGCACGCCAAATTTACGACGAAGTGAAGCGACATTTCCAAGAATTGGTCTTTAAGACCGTTATTCAGCGCAACGTTAAACTCTCAGAGAGTCCAAGTCATGGTTTACCAGTGATTCTTTACGATGCTGAATCGACAGGTGCTAAAAACCATTTGGCATTGGCAAAAGAAATCATAGAGAAAAATAAGCAATAAAAACGAACATAGTTTAACCTCCAGAAGTCTTAAAAATAAAAATGGCTGTACATAAAAAATACAATACAAACACAAAAACATCGGCATTAGGACGTGGCTTAGATGCTTTAATTTCGACCGAAACAGTAAGCACACAGGGCAGTTCTACTATCAACGAAGTGCCAATTAGTCAAATAGAAGCAAATCCAAACCAACCACGAAGAGAGTTCGACCAAGTGGCATTGGAGGAATTAGCCAATAGCATCAAGCAATTAGGATTGGTGCAACCCATCACTTTGCGACAAATTGACGATAACAAATATCAAATAGTAGCAGGTGAACGACGCTGGCGCGCCTCACAATTAGCAGGATTAACAGCCATTCCTGCTTACATACGCACCATAAAAGACGAGAACGTAATGGAACTCGCCTTGGTGGAAAACATACAGCGCGAAGACTTAAATGCCATAGAAATAGCACTTGCATACGAACATTTGCAAGAGAAAAGTGGCATGACACAAGAAAAAGTTGCCGAAAGAGTAGGCAAAAGTCGTGCTGCGGTTACTAATTATCTTAGACTTTTGAAACTTCCAGCACAGGTTCAAATGGCATTACAGAAGAAAGATATTGACATGGGACATGCTCGTGCATTGCTCTCTTTGGACAGTCCTTCGCTGCAATTGAAGCTATTTCACGAAGTAATCAAGAACAATTACAGTGTGCGTAAGGTGGAAGAACTTTGCCAACAACTCAAAAATGGCGAGGATATAACGACTGCAAAAAAGAAAATCGCAGCCAAATCAAAACTTCCAGAAGAGTTTAATCTGTTGAAAAAACGATTGTCTGACTTCTTCCAAACAAAGGTTCAAATGAGTTATGGCGCATCGGGGAAGGGCAAAATCAGCATTCCTTTTGCATCAGAAGAAGAACTTTTACACATTATGGAAGTAATGGACAAACTTAAATAAGTGTTCGCTGACGAAGGAAAAAATAAGTGAAACGAATAAAAAACATATTCAGTACCACGCTGCTTGTGTGCTTATTTTCAATGGTTTGTAACAATAAAGCTGTTGCACAAGTGGTTTATGGAGATTCTGTAAAGGTGATTTACCCTGATAGCACCACCTCTACGACCATTGTTGGTGTACCTATTGAAAAGCAAGAACGCAAGTTTGAACTCACCACAACGAAGGATACTAAGCTGAAAAACCTTGCCAAAAAGGATAGTATTAAGCTGGCTAAGGACTGGAGCAAATGGCGTCCAAATCCTAAAAAGGCACTTTGGCTTGCTATTGCATTGCCTGGTGCAGGACAAATCTATAACCGTAAATATTGGAAATTGCCTATTTTTTATGGTGGAATAGCAGGTTGCGTGTACGCCATAACTTGGAACAATCAGCAATATCGTGATTATCAAAGAGGGTATTTAGACCTTATGGACGATGATCCCAATACGCAAAGTTACAATAGCTTCCTACATTTGGGAACTAAGATTACGGAAGAGAACAAAAGTTACTACCAAAATGTATTCAAAAAGCGTAAAGATAAATTTCGCCGTTGGCGCGATTTAAGCATTTTTGCAGCGGTTGCAGTCTATGCTTTGTCGGTTATTGACGCTTACGTTGATGCTTCGCTTTCCGATTTTGATATTTCCGACAATTTGTCGCTACATATAGCACCAGCCATTTTAAACGATAATTCGTTTACCTCCAATAGAAATCCATTCAAAAGTTCGGCGGTTGGCATAGGTTGCAGTCTGACTTTCTAATGTAAAGGAAGGCAGATTTTCACCAAAAACAATAATTAATGTTCAAAAAAAGAGAGATAATTACCTTTGCATTATTTGCGTTTGGAGCTTGTGGAATACACGCTCAACAACAAACGGTTACCGATAATCGTGGCAAAACAATGCAAGTTTACATACCACAAGCAGAAGAAAAAGATTACGAAATAGAAGTAGAATACAGCAATACCAAATTCTACAAACAGCAGAATAATGGGTATGGAAGCCACAATGGCGCAGAAACTGAAGACGAAGCTGCTACAATTAGTCATTTATTGAGCCGAGTTTCGGGTGCGATGCAACTGACTTACCACCCCGAAGTACAGAAATACATCGACAGATACATAAAACAGGGACGGCGTTCAACGAGTTGTTTGTTGGCAAGAGCCGATTATTACAACCCAATCTTTGAGGAAGCGTTGTGCCATTATGGCTTGCCGTTAGAATTAAAGAATCTCCCTGTTATTGAATCGGGACTCAATCCGAAGGCTATTTCGGGCAAGGGTGCAGCTGGTTTATGGCAACTGATGCCTGCAACAGGCAAGCAATATAATTTAAAAATCAACAATTATGTTGATGAAAGATTAGACCCTATCAAGTCATCGTATGCTGCTGCAAAGCTATTGGGCGACCTTTACCAACGATTTGGCGATTGGACTTTGGCATTAGCAGCCTACAATTGTGGACCAACACGCGTGAGTGTAGCCATAGAAAAGGCAGGAGGAGCAAGCGATTTTTGGCAGATTTATGAATACTTGCCCAAAGAAACACGGGGTTATGTACCCGCTTTCATTGCAGCAAACTTCGTGATGAACTATCACGCTGATTACAATATTATGCCAGAATCAACTGGTTTGCCAGAACAAATAGGGAAAGTGGTGGTTACAGAAGATATACCATTGGCAAAAATAGCCAATTTAGTGGACATGGATTTGGCTGATTTAAAAACACTAAACCCTCAATACCGACAAGGAATAGTAAAGACTATCGATGGAAGTGCCACTATTTTATTGCCAGCAGAAAAGGTAAAACGTTTCACTGATAATGCGATTTCATTGACTCAAAACAATGAAATCAAAGACAAGCAACCCACTGATATAGCTGCAAAAATCGTTGGAAAACAACAGCATAGAACCAATAGTTAAAACAGAAAGCCAATATTAACTGAGGAGAAGCAATATGGAAAAAGAGAAAGAAGTAGGCGGAATCGACGAAGCAAAAGAAGATAAAATCATTGAAGATGCGTTCCAACATCTCCTTGATACCTATTTAGCATCGCCACATAGAAAAAAAGTAGACATCATAACGAAGGCTTTTCACTTTGCCAAACAGGCGCATAAAGGTGTAAGACGCCTATCGGGTGAGCCTTATATCCTACACCCTATCTCTGTTGCACAGATTGCTTGCGAAGAAGTTGGCTTAGGTTCTACAAGTATTTGCTCTGCCCTTCTACACGATGTTGTGGAAGATACCGACTATACGGTTGAGGATATTGAAAATATTTTCGGCTCAAAAATCGCAATGATAGTCGATGGTTTAACCAAAATTTCAGGTGGAATTTTTGGCGACCAAGCCTCTGCACAAGCTGAAAACTTCAAAAAACTGTTGCTCACAATGAGCGATGACATTCGTGTTATCCTCATTAAAATTTGCGACCGCCTCCATAACATGCGTACTTTGGCTTCGCAACCTGCCAACAAACAATATAAAATAGCGGGCGAAACGCTTTATATTTATGCACCATTGGCAAATCGTTTGGGACTCAACAAGATAAAAACAGAACTCGAAGACCTTAGTTTCAGTTACGAACACCCTGAAGAGTACAAAGCCATACAAGCCAAAATTGCTTCTACACAAGCACAACGCGACATGCTTTTCGATAATTTCACAGCACCTATCAAGGCAGAACTCGACCGAATGGGGCTTAAATACGAAATCAAAGCGCGTGTAAAAAGTCCATTTTCAATATGGAATAAAATGCAAACCAAGCATGTTCCATTCGAAGAAATTTACGATATTTTGGCGGTACGCATTATCTTTACACCTAAAAACAGACAGGAAGAAGCCAATGAATGTTTCCAAATTTATGTAGCAATCAGCAAGCTTTATAAGAGCCACCCCGACCGTTTACGCGATTGGGTGAACCACCCGAAGGCAAATGGATACCAAGCTTTGCACGTTACACTGATGTCTAAATTGGGACAATGGATAGAAATTCAAATCCGTTCCGACCGCATGGACGAAATTGCAGAACAGGGTTTTGCTGCACATTGGAAATATAAAGAAGGACAAGAGGTAACCGAAGATGAGGGCGAATTGAACGATTGGTTGCACACCATCAAGGAAATTCTCGATGACCCACAACCCGATGCAATGGATTTCCTTGACGCCATCAAGTTAAATCTATTTGCTTCCGAAATATTTGTCTTCACGCCAAAAGGAGAAATCAAGATGATGCCAGCTGGGTGTACTGCTTTAGACTTTGCATTCCAAATACATACATTCATCGGAAGCCATTGTATTGGCGCAAAAGTAAACCATAAACTCGTCCCATTAAGCCACAAATTGCAGAGCGGCGACCAAGTAGAAATTCTTACTTCGAAGGCACAACGAGTTGAAGAATCATGGATAAATTTCGTTTCAACAGCAAAGGCAAAGGGCAAAATTTTAGCAATTTTACGTCGTGAAGGGCGCGAAATACAAAAAGAAGGCGAAGAGAAATTAAAAAAATGGCTACAGAAACACGATTTCCAAATGACCACTTCTGTCCTCGATAAACTTTGCGATTTACACCAAATGAAGAAACATGCCGACTTGTTCATAGCAGTTGGACGCAAATCACTTATATTAGGTGAGTCGGACATTGACGAATTACATGGAAGAAATCGCTCCAAGAAAGGCTATCCGTCCTTGGCTTGGCGCAAATATGTACCTTTCCTAAAAACCAATAAAGGCAACGAGAAACAAGGAAACGCATTAGCCAACCCAAAAGTTGTGGGCGGATTGATTGTTGTAGACGAAAAAATCAATAAGAAAAAACCTATCTACATCAACGAAGATAACATAGAACGCTACATTTTCCCAAATTGTTGCCACCTAATTCCAGGCGATGATGCCTTAGGATTTATTGATAATAACGGTCATATAGAGATTCATAAACGTGCTTGTCCAGTGGCTGCCAAACTGAAAGCCAGCTATGGCTCACGCATTCTTGATGCCAAATGGGATATGCACCGCAAATTATTCTTCGATGCAGCAATCGAAATTCGTGGTATAGACCAAAAGGGAATGTTACGTGAAGTTGCCAATGTCATTTCCGACCAATTAGGCATTGATATGCGAAAAATTACCCTCAATAGCGATAATGGTATCTTCGGTGGAACCATAGAATTAGGTGTACACGACCGTGACGACGTAAAACTCATTATGGATAGTCTGAAAAAAATAGAAGGAATGCAAGCCGTACTAGAAGTATTGTAGAAATCATCGCATCGTATCTATTATTTCATTTCCAAAACAGCCTGTTTCATAACTCAAAAGAGCCTATTTTACACCTCAAAAGAGCCTATTTTACACCTCAAAACAGCCTCTTTTTAAAAATAGTAATCCAAAAAATTGATATTTAATTGAACCTTTAAAGAAAAAGCAGTCGTTTGAAGAAGTTCATATTACACTTCATTAACGTACCTGCCAAATGGATTAAGACGGGAAGGAGATACGTCTTAAACCTATACACACTTCCAAAAAGTATGATATCAAGATTTTTAAAGAGTAGCTTCAAACTTTTTGCTGAATTTTATCTTCCCCATTCCCTATGGGTGTAAGGGAGCTTGTGGTCAAATAACCAGCCTATTTGTGATAAGTTGAGCAAAAAAATAACACATCGAACTTTCTCATAGGAGTAAATGAGGCTCAAACAAGTTTTGAAACAAACAAGGAATTTGTTTGCGGAAATAAGGTAATACCTTAATTATTAGGAAAAAATACTTGTTAGCCTATCATTTTTTTGTAATTTTGCAAATTGGAGGGTTATGTACTCCCGTCATTTATGGAAATGAACGAGTGCATTGCTGTTATTTTTGCTTTTTGATAAGCATTCTACGCGAAATAAATAAAATAAAAAAGATATAAGAATGGAATACAACTTCACAGACATTGAGAAGAAATGGCAGAAGAAATGGGTTGAGAACAAAACCTATAAGGTTGTTGAAGACAAGAATAAAAAGAAATTCTATGTACTCAATATGTTCCCATATCCATCGGGAGCAGGCTTACATGTGGGACACCCTTTGGGTTATATTGCAAGCGATATTTACGCAAGATACAAGCGTTTGCAAGGTTTCAACGTCCTTAATCCTATGGGATATGATGCCTACGGATTGCCAGCCGAACAGTATGCCATTCAAACGGGGCAACACCCTGCTATTACAACCGATAAGAACATTGCACGCTATCGTGAGCAATTAGACAAAATAGGGTTCTCGTTCGATTGGGAACGTGAGATTAGAACCTGCGACCCTAAATATTATCATTGGACACAATGGGCTTTCCAACGTATGTTTGAATCGTATTACGATAATAACGAGGGCAAGGCTAAACCTATTTCTGAGCTTGTTCGCCACTTTGAAGAGGAGGGAACACTGAATTTGAACGTAGCGCAAGGTGAAGAAAAGATGTTCTCGGCTCGCGATTGGACAAGCATGAGCGAAAAGGAACAACAAGAAACGTTGATGAATTATCGCATTGCTTATCTTGGCGAAACCATGGTAAACTGGTGTCCAGGGCTTGGAACTGTGCTTGCCAACGATGAAGTTGTAGACGGAGTGAGTGAGCGTGGCGGTTATCCTGTTGTTCAAAAGAAAATGAAACAATGGTGCTTGCGTGTGTCAGCATACGCTCAACGTTTGTTAGACGGCTTGGATAAAGTGAAATGGTCTGACTCTATGAAGGAAACCCAACGCAATTGGATTGGTCGTTCAGAAGGTACTGAAGTGGTTTTCAAAGCTGTTACACCTGTTGGAAGCGAAGAAGTAGAACACGATATTACTATTTTCACCACTCGTGCCGACACCATGTTTGGCGTAACCTTTATGGTACTTGCTCCTGAAAGCGAGTTGGTTGCCGACTTAACAACCGAAGAGCAAAAGGCGGAGGTAGAGGAATATTTAGCGTATGTGAAGAAACGTACCGAATTAGACCGTATGAGCGACCGAAAAGTAACAGGCGTTTTCACGGGTTCTTATGGTATCAACCCTTTCACAGGCGAAAAACTCCCTATTTATATTTCTGAATATGTGCTTTCGGGCTACGGCACAGGCGCAATCATGGCTGTGCCAGCTCATGATAGCCGTGATTATGCGTTTGCAAAACATTTCAATCTTCCTATCCGTCCATTGATTGAAGGGGCTGATGTATCGGAAGAAAGTTTCGATGCAAAGGAAGGTATCGTCATCAATAGTCCTGAAACACCTACCGAAGGTGGTTTCTCTTTGAACGGATTGACCGTGAAAGAAGCCATTGCAGCGACTAAAAAATATGTTACTGAGCAAGGTTTGGGCAAGGTAAAAGTAAACTATCGTTTGCGTGATGCAATCTTTTCACGTCAGCGTTATTGGGGCGAACCATTCCCAGTTTACTACAAAGACGGTATGCCTTATATGGTTCCACAAGAATGTTTGCCAATAGAATTGCCTGCTATCAATAAGTTTGAACCAACTGAAACGGGCGAACCACCATTGGGACGTGCCGAAATATGGGCTTGGGACGAACAGAATAAGAAGATTGTAAAGAAATCTTTGGTTGATAACAAGACCATTTTCCCATTGGAAATGAACACAATGCCTGGTTTTGCAGGTAGTTCAGCTTATTATCTTCGCTACATGGACCCACACAATGATGAGGCTTTGGTAGGCAAAGAAATAGACGAATATTGGCAAAATGTAGACCTCTATGTCGGTGGAACAGAGCATGCTACGGGGCATTTGATTTACTCTCGTTTTTGGAATAAGTTCCTTCACGACTATGGTTATAGCTGTAAAGAAGAACCATACGAAAAGTTAGTCAATCAAGGAATGATACAAGGACGCTCTAATTTCGTTTATCGTGTCAATTCAGACGACCATTCTAAGGCACCAGTTTTCGTAAGTTTAGGCTTGAAAAACCAATATGAAACAACGCCAATCCACGTTGATGTAAACATTGTTCATGCTGATGTGCTTGATGTTGAAGCCTTTAAAGCATGGCGACCAGAATATAAAAACGCTGAATTTATACTCGAAGACGGCAAATATCTTTGTGGTTGGGCAGTAGAAAAGATGTCAAAATCAATGTTCAACGTGGTTAATCCTGACGTGATAGTGGAACAATATGGTGCCGATACCTTGCGTTTGTACGAAATGTTCTTAGGTCCTGTTGAGGCAAGTAAGCCTTGGGATACCAACGGAATAGATGGTTGTTTCCGCTTTTTGAAGAAGTTCTGGAAGTTATATCAACAAGAATTGAACGACAACGAACCTTCAAAAGAATCGTTGAAGAGTGTTCATAAGTTGATAAAGAAGGTGTCTTACGATATTGAACAATTCTCTTACAACACGGCAATATCAGCTTTCATGATTTGTGTAAACGAGTTGGGACAGCAAAAGTGTAACAATCGTGGTTTATTGCGCAGTTTGCTCATCACAATCGCACCTTTTGCACCACACATTGCCGAAGAACTTTGGGAAGTAATAGGCGAAAATGGTAGTGTTTGCGATGCTCAATGGCCTGAATATAACGAAGAATATTTGAAAGAAAGTGAAGTACAACTTACCATTTCTTTCAATGGTAAAGCACGTTTCCAAATGACTTTCTCGGCTGATGCAAGCAAGGAAGAAATAGAAAAAACGGCATTGGCAGACGAAAGAACAATAAAATATATTGACGGGAAAACTATCGTTAAGGTGATAGTAGTACCGAAAAAAATTGTAAATATTGTTTGCAAGTAATAATAACAAAGCGCATTCTTGGTTTTAGAAAGACCAAGAATGTGCTTCATAACGATAAAAAGATGACTATAAATCAACAATTAATTCGGAGCGAGGTAAAAGATTATGTATTTACAACCCTCGGTCTTTTTCTGTATGCAGCAGCATTCACAGTATTTTTAATGCCTTACGAGATTGTAACAGGTGGTGTAACAGGTCTTTCAGCAATTATTTATTATGCTACGGAGTTTAAATTGGAAAACACCTACATGATAATTAACGTTGCTTTATTGGGTGTTGCATTGAAAATTTTGGGTTTAAAATTCATGATGAAAACCATTTACGCCATTGTAGTGCTATATTTCATGTTGAAATTTGCCCAACAATTAATGCCAGTAGATGCCAGTGGACACTTTGTAAAGGTATTAGGCGAAGACCAAAAGTTCATGTCTCTCATCGTTGGTTGCTGCATTACAGGTACAGGAATGGCTGTTATTTTCCTCAATGGCAGTAGTATGGGTGGTACAGATATAGTGGCTGCTTGTATCAACAAATACAAAGACATTTCGTTGGGGCAGGTTTTAATGGCTGTTGATATTTGTATTATCAGTACTTGTATGCTCTTTCCACAATTTGGCACATACATTGAGCGTTTCCATAAGGTTGTTTTTGGTCTTTGCACTATGTTTATTGAATGTTTTATGCTTGACCATGTAATGAATTTACGCCGCCAATCAGTTCAATTTCTCATCTTTTCTAAGAAGTATGAAGAGATAGCTGATGCCATAATGCAGGAGCGCGACCGAGGCATAACCATACTTGACGGACACGGTTGGTACACAGGAAAGGACGTGAAAGTGATTTGCTTAATGGCTAAACGCAATGAAAGTCAGTCTATTTTCCGTATCGTTAAAATCATAGACCCATTGGCTTTCGTGAGTCAAAGTTCGGTAATTGGCGTATTTGGCGAAGGCTTTGACAGAATAAAAGTTAGTACAAAGAATGCTGAAAAGGTGCTTTCTCAGGTTTATCCTAATGGCGATTCAACAATAAAAGAGGAGCAATAAAATGAAAATAGTATTTGCAACGAACAATGAACACAAACTTTCAGAGATTAAAAACATACTCGGAAGTTGTTTTGAAATTGTGTCTTTGAAGGATATTGGCTGCGATGTGGATATTCCAGAAACTGCCCAAACGTTGGAAGGAAATGCGAGTATAAAATCGCATTTCATCTATGATAACTATCATTTGAATTGCTTTGCCGACGACACAGGGCTCGAAGTGGACGCTCTTAATGGTGAACCAGGGGTGCATTCAGCACGTTACGATGAACATACCGACCACGATAGCGAAGCAAATATGCGCAAATTGCTGGCAAAATTGGGCGATAACGCTAATCGAAACGCCCATTTTCGCACCGTCATTTCGCTGATTATTGACGGCGAGGAACACCAATTTGAAGGCAGAGTGGATGGAAAAATCGCTACGGAAAAGTCGGGAACGGAAGGTTTTGGCTACGACCCTATCTTTATTCCAGAGGGCTATGACAAAAGTTTTGCTGAACTTGGCGAACAAATTAAGAACCAAATTTCGCATAGAGCCCGTGCTGTTCAAAAGCTCGCAGCCTATTTAAAACAGCAATAAACACCATGTTTTTGTTGCGAATTCCATAGAAAAGAAATGAAAAAGAGTAAAAATTTGTCCATTCTGCTGCCCACTTACAACTGCAATTGCACGTCGCTTGTTCGTGAATTGCAACGCCAGTGTGTGGCAGAAGGGGCTGATTTTGAAATTATTGTAGCCGATGATGCCTCGCCAGACAATAGTTTTATTATTGAAAATAGAACGATAACACGCCTTGAAGGTGTCCAATACATTGAACGAGAACACAATGTTGGACGTTCAGCGATACGCAATTTTCTTGTAACACAAGCCACAAAGGAGTGGATTCTGTTTATCGATGGCGACCTTTCGCTTGACAATCCAACCTTTATACACAATTATTTGCAAGCCGATGGCGATGTTATTGTGGGCGGAATTGATATTGTTGAAGATGAAAAAAAATGGAAAAGCAATCTTAGATACCGCTATGAAAAGGGTTATGAAAAGAGCCATGACTATACCGTTCGCCAAAAAACATCAACTCAACATTTTAGAACGACCAATTTTTTGGTTTCAAATAGGATAATGTTAGAATGTCCATTTGATGAGTCTTTTAAAGAATATGGTTACGAAGATGTACTCTTAGGTAAAGTTTTTGAACAAAAAAAGATTTCTATTTTTCATATAAATAATCCAATTACCTTAGACAATTTTGAACCCAATGATGTTTTTTTAAATAAAACAGAAGAAGCATTGCGCACCCTTTCTGCTTTTCAAACAGAGTTAAAAGGCTATTCAAATTTGTTGGAAATGGTCAATAAACTCCACAAAATGCACCTTGAAAAAGTTGGGGCATGGCTGTTTAAAATCATAGGTAAACCACTAAAACACAACTTAAAAGGCAATAATCCAAACATTTTCTTGTTTAATATTTATAAGCTCGTTTACTTTTTACACTATAATGCTTTAAGAAAATGATAAAAAGAAAATACATATTCGCTCTCGTTTGCATGTTTTTCATGCTCCCATTATATACTTTTTCAGGTGGAACAGGTACGTGGAAACATTACATGGCATACAGTAATGTGCAATGGATAGAGAAGGGTGGCACCAAATTATACGTCATGGCGTCCGATAATTTGTATGTTTACAATGAATCGGACAATAGCATTCAAACCTTTGATAAAGGCAATGGACTCAATGGAACAGATATTGATTTCATTGCGTGGAATAATGTTTCAAAACGTTTGGTTATCGTTTATGCCGATTACAACATTGATATGTTGGACGAAAAAGGCAATATTATCAATGTGCCATACTATTTTCGTAAATCAATGACGGAAAATAAAAAGGTGAATAGCCTTGATATGTACGAAGGATTTTGCTATATTTCAATTGGTTTTGGCATTATTAAACTGAATACCTCTACGGCTCAAATCAGCGATACCTATAATCTTGGTTTCAATGTTGATTATTCTTACATTGAAGGCAAATACATTTATGCTGCAAGTAAGGATAAAGGCGTTTACAGTTGCCTGCTTACCAACAATCTTTTGGATAAAAACAATTGGCAGCGGATAGGAGAATTCAAGCCCCGCAATAAGAATATTGACGGCAATTATTTAGAAAAAGTAAGACCATTGCTCCCTGGTGGTCCTAAATACAACCGATTTTTCTTCATGAAATACCTTAACGACCGCCTTTATTCCGTGGGTGGTGCGTTCGAAATAGGAAAGGTTCAGCTCAACCAACCAGGTACAATTCAAGTATTACAAGGTGATGAGTGGACAATTTATCAAGACGAATTAGAAAAAATAACGGGTTATAATTATCATGATTTGAATTGTTTGGCAGTAGATCCAAAGAATTCTGAACATGTTTTTGTAGGAGGTAGAGCTGGTTTATACGAGTTTTTGAATGGTAAAATCAAGAAATTTTATAACAAAGACAATAGTCCTTTGCGCCCAACATGGTATAAAGGAAAGGAATTAGGTAACGATTATGTGGTCATCAGTGGTATGGCTTTCGATAAAGAAGGCAATCTTTGGGTGCTTAATAGCAAAACTCCTAATACTTCTTTGTTTAAACTTTCACCTGATGGGAAATTTACTTCTTATCATAAGGAAGCCTTGATGTACGAACATTTTAGTTTGCCAGTAATGAGTAACGCCATGTTCGATAGTCGTAACCTATTGTGGTTTGGTAATAGTCATTGGAATAAACCAGGGCTATTTTGCTACCAACCTTCAACCGATGTTCTTTCTTCTTTCACCCATTTTGTAAATCAAGACAACACCACAGTGGCGGTTAATGGCGTAAATTGTGTTTTAGAAGACAATCAAAACAACATTTGGATAGGCACAAGTGTGGGGCCTTTGGTACTTCATAGTGCAGAAATTTCAAAGGGAGAGGAGGCTATTTTTGAACAAGTGAAAGTGCCTCGCAACGACGGAACCAACCTTGCCGACTATCTTTTGTCGGGTGTTGAGATTACTTGTATGGCGATTGATGGCGGCGGACGCAAATGGTTTGGTACACCAAGTAGTGGAGCTTATCTTATCAGTGCCGACAATATGACCCAAGTGCAGCATTTCTTGTCTACCAATTCGCCTTTACTTTCTAACAATATTGAGAGCATTGCTATCAACGACAAGACGGGCGAAGTGTTCTTTGGAACCGATAAAGGACTTTGTTCTTACATGAGTGACGCTTCAACTCCTGCCGAAGGGGATAGCGGAGAGGCATACGCCTATCCAAACCCTGTAAAACCAGGGATATGTCAAATTCAACCGAGAAACCTCTGTGTTTCTTCCTCTTTTTATCCTAAACGATGCGTAAACGAGCAGTGATATGGCATTAGAGCAGAAGGAAAGAAAACATTGGGTCGATGCTTTGCGTGGCTTTTGTATGGTTGCTATATTGTTAGACCATACCGAAATTTATTTCACAGGCACAAATATCATTGATTATCGCCACTATGTGAGCAATGTTTTGGTCGTGTTTTTCTTTCTTTCGGGCTATCTTTTTTACCGCGATGAGCCTTTTTCGTTGCGCAAAAAGTTGGTCAGTATCGTTCGCAGTATGCTCGTTCCTTACTTCATTTTCACCACAATCATTGCCATTCCCAAGGCTTTGGTACACGGAATGGATATTGGTGCAACACTTTTAACCGTTGTTACAGGGCAAGCATCGTGGTTTGTTGCTGCATTAATCGTTGCCGAAATAGTGTTTTCCACCGTGTTATGGGTTTTCAAGGGGAAAAGTCTTAGTTTATTAACACTTGCTCTCGTGGGTGCAACGAGTTGTTATTTTCTTTCCACCCACTATGATAATCTTTATTGGCAGATAGAAAATGCCGCTATGGCTATCGTCATTCTCTATCTTGGATACATTTATCACAAGCACGAAACAGTTATCAACCATTTCCACACCCTATCATCATTATTCTTTTTCTTTATTCTTTTTCTTATTATAAAAGTATATGAAGATGCCAATAACTTCAAAATGGTTGTCGAACCCATTATGATAGACAATTGGTATGTCTTTATTTTCGATGCCCTTGTGGGAACATTGTTCTTCGTTAGTTTGGCAAAACAAGTGGGCAGCGTAACATGGTTGGAATGGACTGGTCGCCGTAGTCTTGTCATTTACTTCTTCGCTGGTGGCATTCCCCTTATCACTGCTATGTTGTTACACCATTTCCACTTCAATTATACAGGTCATTACCAACAAGTCATGTTTGCCTTTCTGCTTGTCTATGCTCTCAGTTCGTTAGCGGCTTGGGTAGTTTTTCACTATTTTCCCTTTATGGTAGGAAAGAGAAAGAAATGATATTTTTGCATATCAATGCCGAATCTGCAACCGATAACTTATGTCTTAAATTTCAAAATAGGCTCTTTTGATATCTAAAATAATAGGTTTTGAAGCGCAAAAGAGCCTATTTTGAGTGTCTTCTCCGTAAAGCGTAAGCATCCAATATTAGCCGCCTTTCACACCAACAAATAACCCTTATATGTCTGGCAGCATATAAGGGTTATTTGTTATTTGAAGTTTGAAGGTAGC
>QWBY01001496.1_pt1 | contig 17959 bp, 17 predicted proteins | sample 1972471 | NCBI WGS metagenome assembly QWBY01 (sample SAMN09866722, study PRJNA288562) | Human gut metagenome isolate term6_stool, whole genome shotgun sequencing... | reverse complement strand
GAGCTCATGGAACACGTGTGGGACATGAATGTCAGCGACGTGTCCAATGCCGTGCGGGTGCACATGTCCGCCCTTCGGCGAAAAATCAAAGAAGCCGCCGGAGAAAACATCATTCGAAACGAAATCGGAAGGGGTTATATGATTGACAGGGAATAAAAGAACCGATCGCTCCATTATTTTTAAATTGACGGCGGCGAGCCTCGCCGTCTTTATGATCATGCTGATCCTCTCCAATTTTCTCATTACCCGGCGGCAGGCGGACATCGCCTCAAACTTCACAGCTCAGGTGGAAAGCCGCATGAAGGGAAAATCCGCTTCGGACGAATCGGTCATGGTCTTTATTGACGAAGATGAGATTCGCCATTTAACGGATTTCAAGCTCTACGCCCTGGGGGTTTTTCTCGCCACCGGGCTCTTAGGCGGCGGCATCTTTATCCTGCTCATTCGTCGCACCCTCAGCCCCTTGGAGGCCCTTACGAAAAAAGTGGCGGCCACGGACATGGACGCCATGGCGCAAAAAGACAGCCTGGTTTTAAAGGAGGGGGCCTACGAAATCGTCGCCCTGTCGGAAGCCTTTCAAAAGACCTTGGATAAAATTTACGACAATTACGAAAAAGAGCGGCTCTTTTCTGTGAACGTGGCCCACGAGCTGCGCACGCCATTGGCGGTGCTCAGGACCAAGGTGGACGTGTTTAAGAAAAAGAGAGAGGCCATGGATCCGGAGCTCGCCGCCTTTGTTCAGAGCATGGAAAAAAACATCCGCCGCCTCTCCGATTTGGTGGAAGAGATTTTGTTCTTAGGTCGCGACGCCGCCCCCCTCTTTCGCCCCGTGAACGTGAAGGACGTGGCCCGGGAGCTGGTACTGGATCTCGAGGAAAAGGCCGCGGAAAAAAATGTGGCCCTCGTCGTGGAAGGGGAGGATGTGATCCTTCAAACCGACGACGCCCTTTTAGAGCGGGCCATGTACAATCTTCTGGACAACGCCGTAAAATACAATAAGCCCGGTGGAAAAGTCACGATTTCTTTCAGGGAAGACAAGGAGAAGGCCACCATCTCCGTCGCCGACACCGGCGTGGGCATGAATGATGAGGACAAGGCCAAGGCCTTCGATCTCTTTTACCGCGCCGATCCGTCGAGAAATCACGACGGCTACGGCGTGGGCCTCGCTTTGGTAAAAGAAATCGCCCGCCGCCTGGAGGGAAAAATCGACATTCGGGACAACGAGCCCACGGGGACGATTTTCGACTTCACCCTTTCGAAAAAAGAGGAACGGCCATAGAAAAACACAATATGGGATTTTTCACATAGAATCGATCCTATGCTATGATAGTTAGGAGAATATAGAAAGAATCAGAAAGGAAGATCATTATGGCATTTATCGACCGCGTACCGGAGGAATTTCGCACCACCGGCCCCGTGGGCGTCCTGCAATTAAACATTACGGGGAAATGTAATTTGCGCTGCGCCCACTGCCACATAATGAAAAACTCCGATCACGACGAAATGTCTAAGGAGACCATGGACAAATGCGTGGAGGCATTGAAGAAGCACCGCTTCCATACCGTGGATATTACCGGCGGCGAACCGACTACCCATCCCCTCCTCATTCCCTTTATCCGCGAAGTGAGCGAGTATACCGACGACATCATCCTTCGGACTAATGCCGTGGCCATGGACAAGAATCCCGAGCTTATGGGGCTCTTGGATGAAAAAAATATCCACGTCGTCGTGTCCCTGCCCTGCTACACGGAAGACAATGTGGACTCCCAACGAGGCGAAGGCACCTTTAAGCACGTGATTCCCAATTTGCGGAAGCTCAACGCCATGGGCTACGGCAGCAAAAAAGACCTGTCCCTGGTCAATAATCCCCTGGGCGCTTACTTGCCCGGCCCCCAAGAAGGCCTTGAGGCCGACTACCGCAAGTATTTAGAAGAAGAGGGCGTGGAATTTTCCGAGCTCTTCACCATTACCAATATGCCCATGGGCTATTTCGGTGACAAATTGCACGACGAAGGCATTGAAGAGGAGTACATGAAGCTCTTGGAGGACAATTTCAATCCCGACACCGTGGAAAACCTCATGTGCCGCTTCCAAATTTCCGTGGATCCCAAGGGCCGCATCTACGACTGCGACTTCCATCAAGCGGAAAGAATCCCCGCCGCCACCTATAAGACCATAGACGAGGTAATCGAAGCCGACGATCTCTCCCGCCCCATGGTGTGGAAAGAATACTGCTACGGCTGCACGGCCGGCGCCGGGAGCAGCTGCGGCGGCGCATTGGCGGAATAAGGCACCGTTACGGATAAGTATCGGATGTCGAATCCTAAAAAACGAGCATAAAAAGACGAGCCCCTATCGGGACTCGTTTTTCTTTTACAAGCTTTCTTCCAGGCGGCGTATGGCCTCTTTCACATCGGCCTCTTCCATGGCCTCGCCCTTCAGGCGCAGGTCTTTTGCAAAAGCCAAAGCTTCGGCGCGGGCGTCGGTGGGATCGGTCTTTTGCTTTTCCATACATTCCTTGGCCACGGCGAGCATTTGTGACCAGGCCTGCACGATGGCATTTTCCCTGCGAATGTGTTTAATGAGCCGGGCGAAGGTCCAGTCCTTGTTGGTTTCCGTCAGGGCCGCCTTGTGAGGGAACACTTCCCCCATGTCCCGAAGGGCCATAAGGATGTTTTGAAGATCGTGGGAATGGAGATCCACAAAGACCAAAAGCTCTTCTTCCGGCGCATCCTCCGCGCCGCCGAGCTTTTCGTAGCCTTCCAGGCCGGCCAAATAGCCCACGTATTCGCCTACTTCGTCCCGTGCCACTTCCCGCAAGGCGATGTCCTGTGCCTTTGCCGCTTCAATTAAATGGGCTTTTCGCTCCTCGCCCTTTATGCCGTAGTATATAATCAGACTCATGCCCTCATCCTTTCCGAATTTAACGTCGCGCAATCCGCTGTATTATTGCGTACTGCGACTCTCGGAAGATAGATACCCGGGGAATAAAAAATTTAATCGTTTAAGGGAGCGTGTGTGATTTCGTGCCAGTCGAGATGCAAATAGCCCTCGGCATCGGTCTTGTTGTTGATCAAATAGCGGGTCTTGACCAGCTCCATCATGGGCCGGTCGGCGGAAAGGGAATCGCTGTAGGCGACGCTGTTTTCGTAGTCGATCTCCATGCCCTTTTCCGTCAGGTGGGCGAGGATATTGTCCACCTTTTTTCCGCGCCTGTTGTTGTCTCCCGTCATGCGGTACGCGTCGTCGGTTTTCGTGCCGATAATGTGATCGAAGGGGAGGACGTCTTCCACGTATTTCAGGTAATCTTCCACGGAAGCGGAGACCAAAAGCAGGTAGTAGCCCGCGGCCTTCAGGGCGTAAATTTCATCCACCGCCTCTTTAAAGGTGCGGGCCATGACGTCCTCGTGGACGAAGGCCTTGATTTCGTCTTCCGTATAGTAGCGGAGCATGGAGAGAAAACTGTCCTTGACGTTTTTCTTTACGCTCTTGGGCGATTTAAACAGGCTCCCCAAGAGCAGGGATTTATAAAGTTTCGAGCGAAAGCCCGGGATTTTTCTCGCCGTCACGTCGTATAATATAAGGATGGAGTCCGTGGATATAACGGTGCGGTCGAAATCGAAAAGGGCGATTTTTTGTTTCATATTGTCTCCTTTGCGTAGGCGATTTACGCCGACGGTGGTTTTTTGATATATTAGGGTGGTGATTCATTTGGACATTTTACATGTGGATATGGACGCGTTTTTTGCCTCTGTTGAGATTTTATTGAATCCCGCCCTGAAAAACAAGCCCCTAGCCGTAGGCGGAAAGAATCCTTCGGGGATCGTGACCACGGCGAGCTACGAGGCGCGGAAGTACGGGGTGCATTCCGCCATGCCTATGTTTATGGCGAAAAGCCTATGCCCGAATCTCATCGTGGTGCCTACGAGAAAGGGCGTCTACGGGCAGGCGAGCCGAAAGGTCTTCGGTTATTTACACGGCTACGGCTTTCCCATGGAGCAGGTGTCCATCGACGAGGCCTATTTGGATTTGACGGGGGCGGGCAATCCCGCGGCCCTTGCAAAAACCATGCAGAGGGAAGTGAAGCGCCGCTTCGGCCTTTCCATGAGCTGCGGTTTGAGCTACAATAAATTTCTCGCAAAAATCGCCTCGGACATGGACAAGCCCGCGGGCTTTACTGTCATCGACCGGAAACGGGCGGCGGAGGTCATCGACGGCCTTCCCCTTTCAAAGATTCACGGCATCGGCGAAAAGACGGAAAGGCGCTTAAAGGAGCTGGGAATTCACAACGGGGCGGATCTGAAGGCCCTGGAGCGGGATTTTTTGTTCGAGGCCTTCGGGAAACCGGGCCTGGAACTTTACGACCGGGTGCGGGGCGAAGACCTGCGGCCCGTGGAGCCCGGCAGGAAGCGAAAATCCATCGGCACGGAGGAGACCTTCTTCGAGACCCGGGACAGAAATTTTTTTAAAGAGCAGCTGAAGCGCTTCGCCGAGGAGACGGCCTTTCTCATGGAGAAAAAAGGCATCGTGGGCTATACCCTCACCGTGAAGATTAAGACGTCGGATTTTCACACCCACACGAAATCCAAGACCTTCGGCCTGCCCCTGGAGGGGGAGGCGCTGCTGTTTCGAGAGGCCCGGGCCTTGTTCCTGGCCCTTTACGGCGGCGAAAAGCTGCGGCTTTTGGGTCTGAGTGTGTCGTCTTTAGAGGAGAATTACAGCAGGCAGCTGCGTTTTTTATAGGAGGAAGCATGGAAGAGTGGAGACAAAAAAGAGTGCGTGAAATTTTTCAGCGCTTTACGAGTCAGTTCGATCTGACGATTTTAGAGCACACGGACGAGCGTATTTATGCCCGCTGGCATGTAGACGAAAATTCGCTGAATCCGGAGGACATCGCCCACGGCGGGGCGGTTTTTTCCGTGGCTGACGTGGTTTGCGCGGCTCTGGGCCTTAGGAACAATCACCTGCTCACCAAGAGCGTGAACTTTTATTACTTCCACTCCGTGCGCCTGGGGGATGCCTACCTTCGCGCGAACTTTCAGAAAGTGGGCAGTTATACCTCGGTTATGGAGGTGGAGATATACCAAGAGGACGTACTCTGCGCCAAGGGCCTTTTCGACATGGCGCAGATATAGGGAGGATATATGGCAGAATTTCATTATTTGGAAGAGGGTTTGGATCATCGCCTTATGGCGGATTCCGAGCTGAGTATAAAAGAGCAGGAGGGCGAGACGCTCACCGCCACGTGGAAGGTATGGCCCGGCGCCATAAACTCCGCCGGCACCTGTCAGGGCATGATTCACTTCGGCATGGCCGATGTGATCAGCGCCATCTTGTGTGACCGCAAAGGGGTGGTGGTGACCAAGTCCGCCACCTGCTTTTACCACGCGCCTCTTTACGAGGGGGAGGTCACGGCCGAAGCCGCCTTCAACAAGCGGGGCAAGGTCAACGACAATGTGGAGGTGCGCTTTTTTCAAAGAGGCATCCTCTGTTTTCAAGCTATTTTCAGTATGCACGCCACCGGCGTCACTTTAAACAAGGGAGGGGAAGATGAAGCGTAGTCAGGCCATCATGCTTTTGCTCTTAACGACGATTATTTGGGGCATGGGCGTGGTGGCACAGATCGCCGGCATGGATTACATTCATCCCTTTGCCTTAAATGTGCACCGCTCTTTGGCGGCGGGATTGTTTCTGTTGATCGTGCTCCTCTTTATTCCGAAGCTGAGGGACGTGGGCACGGATCTTGAAGCCACCATTAAAGGCGGCATTTTATGCGGCATCTGTTTAAGCGTGGCCATGGCCCTTCAGCAATACGGCCTTCAATACACCACCGCCGGCAAAGGCGGTTTTATTACGGCCCTTTACATTGTCCTCGTGCCCATAGGCGGCATACTTTTACACCATCCCATTTCGAAAAAAACCTGGTTCGCCGTCCTCGTCGCCGCCGTGGGGCTGTACTTTATCAGCATGAAAAAAGGCGCGGGCTTTTCCATGGGCCGGGGCGATTTTCTGGTCCTTCTCTCCGCCGTGGCCTTCAGCGTCCATATTCTCGTCATCGACCGCTTCGCGCCCTATGTGGACGGCGTGGCCATGAGCTGCATTCAATTTTTTACGGCGGCGATACTGTCACTGATTCTCGTTGTGTCCACCGGCGCCTCCCTCTTCGGCGAGTACCCCAAGGCCCTGCCCGCCATTTTATATTTGGGGATTCTCTCAAGCGGCGTGGGCTTTACCCTGCAGATCATGGGCCAGCGCTACACGGAGCCCACCACGGCGAGTTTGATCCTGAGCCTGGAGGCGGTCTTTTCCCTCTTAGGGGGCATCATCCTCTTAAGCGAAGCCCTGACGGCCCGCGAGGCCTTCGGCTGCGTCCTTCTCTTCGTCGCCATACTTATCGCCCAGCTTCCCATGCCCAAGCTTCGAAAATCCTCGGGAAAAAATTAAAAGAAAATTTTCTAAAAGCCCTTATCCATGAAATAAAAAATCATCCTTCGGGTATAGATAGACCTAAAGGATCAGGTTAAGGAGGGAATGAAATGAAATGTCGTTATTGCGGTTATGAAAATGAACCCGGTGTAAAGTTTTGTGCGTCCTGCGGGACAGCCATGGTCTATCCCTTGGGCTACAAGCCCGAGGACGAGGCAACGGTTGAAAAGGCGGAGCCCGTGAAGGAAGCACCAAAGGCGGAAGAAAAACCCGTGAAGGAAGCATCCGAAGACAAGCCGAAAGCGCCGGTTGAAAAACCGAAAGAGGTCCCGGAAAAGGTCGAGGCTCAAGACGCTTATAAAGCGGAGCCTGTAGCAGCCGAAGAAAAACCGGCAGCACCGGAAGAAAAGGCACCGGATCGCGACGAAGCGCCGAAAAAAGCAGCGCCGGCGGAAAAACCGAAAGAGGTTCCCGAAGAAAAAGTCGAACCACAAGACGCCTATAAGGAATCGAAGCCCGTGGACAAGCGCAAGAAACAGGCCCAAAAGCGGAAGAAAAAGGCGGAAAAGAAACCGGAAAAGGACGCAAAGGTTAGCGCCGAGGAAAAGCGACTGGAGCATCAAAGCCACAGCTCTAAGCCGGCGCTGAAAAAAGAAGCCCCGGAAAGGAAACCGGAAGAAAAACCGGCTCCCGTAAAAGAAGCTCGGAAGGAAGAAGCCGCAGCGGAAAAGAAGAAGCCTGAAGCAGCGAAAGAAGCTCCGAAGAAAGAAGTCGTACCTGAAAAGAAGAAGCCTGAAGCAGCGAAAGAAAAAGTAGTCGCTTCCGATAAAAAACAAGCACCGGCAAAGGCACCTGTAAAATCGCCTGAAAAGAAACCGGAAAGAAAACCCGAGCCGAAGAAAGGCCGCATCAGTCCGGTCTTCGTGGTGATCGTCCTTCTGATTCTGCTCTTTATCATCTATAAAGCCGTGAAATGACGGCCTTGGATGAAGCCCTGCGCGGAGCCGCCACAAAGCGGCACAAGGCTTTCTTGGAGCGATTGATTCCCACGGTGCATCCGGATACAATCATAGGGGTACCTATGCCCGCCTTGAGAAAGATTGCCAAAGGTTTGGACGGGTCTTTTTTAGGCGCCCTGCCCCACGAGAGCTACGAGGAAAACATCCTTCACGGGCTTTTGATCAACAGAGGAGCCTGCGAGGACGTCGTCCGTGCCCTGGATAATTTTTTGCCCTACTTGGACAATTGGGCCGTGGTGGATACCATGGACCCGCAGGAATTCTATCGGGGCGACTTTAGGGATTATTATAAGACGCTCATGAAGGATTCCCGCCCCTTCGCAAGCCGGCTGGGGATCGTCCTTGCCCTTCGCCACCTGGCGGAGGATCCGGAGGGGCTCATCGGCGCCGTAGCAGCCGTTCAGAGCGGCTCCTACTACGTGGACATGGCTATGGCATGGTTTTTTGCCGAGGCCCTCTTACACGATGCAGAGGCCGTCTTTACCCTGTTGGAATCCGAAGCACTGACGCCGTCGGTCACTCGAAAAACCGTGAGGAAAATAAAAGAGTCCTTCCGCGTTCCCGATGAACTGAAAATTCGGGCGGCGGCAGTAGGAAAAAAATAGACGGCTCCTTTCGGGGAGCTGTTTTTATGAAAGGAGATCCATGATTTACTTCGACCACGCGGCCACCTGCCCCATGAGCGAAAAAGCCCTCGAGACCATGACCGCCCTCTTAAGAGAGGGATACGGCAATCCCTCCAGCCCTCATCGCCTGGGCAGAGAGGCGAAAAACGCCTTGGAAGGCGCCCGATTGGAGGTGGCGCAGCTCTTCGGTCTGTCCATGAAAAACGTGATCTTTACGGGATCGGGAACGGAAGCCGACAACATCGCCATCATGAGCGCCTATAAAAATCGAAAAAAGAGCCCGGGCCACATGATCACCACGGCCATGGAGCACGAGGCCGTGTTGAAATGTGCCGAAGCTCTGGAAGAAAAGGGCGTGGCGGTCACTTATATTTCCCCGAATAAAAACGGCGTGGTCAGTGCCGAAGATGTCCTCGCCGCCGTGCGGGAGGACACCTTTTTGGTCAGCGTCATGGCAGTGAACAACGAAGTGGGCACCGTTCAGCCCTTGAAAGAGATCTCTGAGGGCCTCGATGCGGACGTGCACTTTCACGTGGACGCCGTGCAGGCGGCGGGCCACCGACCGAAGGACACCTACGCCTTTGCCCACACCGTGGCCATGAGCGGCCACAAATTTTACGGGCCCAAGGGCGTGGGGATATTGCTGACGCGAAAAGAACTGGAACCCGTCACCTATGGCGGCGGCCAGGAGCGGGGCATTCGCAGCGGCACGGAAAATGTCCCCGCCATCTGCGCCATGGCCGAGGCCTTAAAAGAGGCGGAGGCCCACAGGGAAGAAGACGCCGCCCACATGGACGAGCTGTCCCGCCGCTTGCGAGAAGGCCTGGAAGAAATTCAAGGCGTGGCGCTTACCGTCCCCGCCTCCGACGGGCGCATCGTTCACGCCATGGTGGATGGCATGGAGCGGGACGTCCTCTTATATCAGCTGGACCGCAGAGGCTTCGCCCTATCGGGAGGCAGCGCCTGTCAGGCCGGCGCCGCTACGGAGAGCCACGTCCTTCGCGCTATGGGCGTGGATCAGAAAAATCGGGCGCCCATGCGCCTGTCCCTGGGTAGGGAAAACACCGCGGACGAAGTGGAAGCCTTTTTAAGGGCACTGAGAGAAATATTAGAAGGGAAGAGATCGTGAGTCGCATACTTGTCGCCATGTCCGGCGGCGTGGATTCCTCCGTCGCCGCCTACTTATTAAAAAAAGCCGGTCACGAATGCATCGGCGTCACCATGAAATTGTACGAAAACGACACGGTGGCCCACACCGGGCACACCTGCTGCTCCTTAGACGATATCGACGATGCCCGCATGGTTTCGGTGAAGCTGGGCATGGATTACTTCGTCTACGATTTTTCCGGGCGCTTCGAAGAAGAGGTCATCGACAAATTCGTCGCCTATTACGAAAAGGGCTGGACGCCCAATCCCTGCATCGACTGCAATCGCTACTTAAAATTCGAAGACCTTTACAAGCGGGCGCGGGAGCTGGACTGCGACTACATCGCCACGGGCCACTACGCCCGCATCGAATACGACGAAAAATTAAAGCGCTACGCCCTTTTAAAGGGGCCCGACGAAAAGAAGGACCAATCCTACGTCCTCTACAGCCTGAGTCAGGATCAGCTGGCCCACACCCTCTTTCCCTTAGGGGATTTGGAAAAGAGCGAGGTACGAAAAATCGCCGAAGAGGCGGGTCTGGTCAATGCGAAGAAGCACGACTCTCAAGACATTTGCTTCGTCCCCGACGGCGACTACAAGGCCTTTTTGGAGCGCCGGGAAGAAAAGACCTATGAAAAAGGCGACATCGTGGATGAAGAAGGCCGCGTCCTCGGCCGCCACGACGGCGCCGTGGGCTATACTATCGGCCAGCGCAAGGGCCTGGGCGTGGCCGCAGGCCACCCGGTCTATGTCCTTGACAAGGACATGGAGAAAAACCGCGTCGTCGTGGGCAATAAGGAAAGCCTGAAGAAGAAAGAGCTGGATGCCGTGGACTTCCACTGGCTCAGCGTGCCGGAAACCGACGAATTAAAGGTCACCGCCCGCACCCGCTACCACGGCAAGGAGACGGCGGCTACATTAATCGACAAAAAAGACGGCAAGATTACTCTGATCTTCGACGAGCCCCACGGCGCTATCGCCAAGGGCCAGGCCGTGGTCTGCTACGACGGAGACAGAGTCGTGGGCGGCGGCACCATCGTCGATGCCCGCTAGAAAGAGAGGCAAGATGTATTTAGAGGATTATTCAGAAGGCGTGACCTTTCAAATGCCTCCCGTTTCCTTAAGGTCAGAGGAAATCATAGACTTCGCCCGCATCTACGACCCTAGACCCATTCACGTGGACCGGAGGGCGGCCGAGGCCAGTCGCTTCGGCGGCATGATCGCCTCGGGCCTTCACACCTTAGACGTCTGCTGGGGCAAGTGGGTGCACACGAAATTAGATGAAGGCGGCCTCGTCGCCGGCATGGGTATGGACAATTTGCGCTGGTTAAAGCCCGTCTATGCCCATATGCCGCTCTACACCACCATCGTCGTAGATCGCGTGGACATGAGAAAGGGCGGCAAGGACGGCGTCGTTCACATGCACGTGAACGTGCAGGACGAAAAGGGCGAAGCCGTTATGGAATGGGACGTGTCCTTCCTGGCCTCCTCCCGCGACGTGGAGGGAAATAGGTCCGAATAGGGGATTGATGTCATATACAATATAATGATCGATTAATGTAAAATTAACCCCTAAAAATTTTCAAATTTCGCCCTTATTTTCAAAAATCATTTTTGGAAATAAGGGCTTTTTTCGATAAAACAATCAAAATGACTGCTTTCGTAGAGATTGCCTTCAATATTCTGTATAATGAATCTCGTATTGAATTTTGAGGAGTGTATAAATGAAAAGCAGTAAATCAAAAGACGTTATCGTCATCGGCTTCGCGCTGTTCGCTATCTTTTTCGGCGCGGGCAATTTAATCTTCCCGCCCTTTTTAGGTTTCCATGCAGGGGATTCGTGGACATCGGTTATGGCAGGTTTTCTTCTGGCCGACCCGGTCATCCCCATCATCACCTTAGTGGTTACTATTTTTGCCGGCGGCAAGGCCGTGGACTTGGGGCGGCGGGTCAATCATTCCTTCGCCGTCATCCTCGCCGCCGCGGGCATGATCAGCGTCGGCCCGGTCTTTGCCATTCCCCGTACGGCGGCGACGACCCACGAAGTCGGGGTCCTTCCCTTCTTCCCCGGCGCGCCGATCTGGCTGACCTCGGCCATCTTCTTTGCCGTTACTTTTGCCCTGGCCATTAGGGAAACCGGGGTTATCGACATTATCGGCAAGTACATCACGCCGTTTCTGCTCGTCTTCTTAGGTTTGATTATCGCAAAGGCCGTGATCCATCCCATCGGCCCCGTTCTTCCCGTAGAAGGCGCGGACTTCTTTACCGAAGGGATTAAGGAAGGCTATCAAACCATGGATGCCATGGTCGCTCTTTTGTGTACCTCCATCGTTACCGGCGACTTGATTCGAAAGGGCTACGGCGGCGCAACGAAGAAGGAAAAGCAAATGATGATCATCAATGTCTGCGTCCTGGCCATGGTTCTGCTGTTCGTCATCTACGGCGGCCTGACCTACGTCGGCGCACAAGGAGGCTCCCACTTCCCCAAGGATGCTACCCGCGTTGAAATTCTCGTGGGATGTGTCGGCATGCTTTTAGGCAGATGGGGCCAAGTCGCCCTTGCCGTGGCCGTAAGCCTGGCCTGCTTAACGACGGCAGTCGGCTTAACCTCCGCTGCCGGAAACTTCTTTAACTCCGTCTCCGGAGACAAGTGGCGCTACGAATACGTCGTCGTCGCTTCCGTCCTCGTCAGCTTCGTCTTGTCCCTGGTGGGCGTCGAAGGCATTATCGGCCTGGCAGGCCCGGTTCTCGACATCGTCTATCCCGCCATTATCGCCATGTCCTTCATTATGATCTTCGACCGTAAAATTAAGTACGACGGCACCATTATCGGCATGGCTGCAGGTACCATTATCGCCGCGGCCTTCACCACGATTTACAATGCTACGGGATCCTTTGAAGGAGCTGCGAAAATCATCGATAGCATGCCCTTGGCTGAATTCGGATTCAGCTGGCTCCTCCCCGGCATTGTCGGCGCCTTTGTGGGTACCATTTGCGGCGTCATGGGCATGGGCAAAACCCGGGACGATCACGATATCAAGCCTGCTTTCTAAAATTAATTTTAAGATAGCAAAATGCGCACTTCGGTGCGCATTTTTTGTTGCGTAAAAAATTTTTCCGGTGTGGTTCGGAAAACGTTCGACAAGTGATTTTCCCCCTTTTCGGCTATTTCATCTCATTCCGCTTAATAAATTTCGGCGACGGGGAAAACAGAAGACATCTTTTTGCAAATATTATCACCCAAATAATAAATTTTCTTTAAAAATGCATTGATTTTAAGAAAATCTACTGATAGAATAAGAATACAATATAACGTTTATGGAGCACGCTCCACGGATGTTGTTGTAATTTGTTGTGAAAGGATGATTTTATGGAAAATCAAAAAGATCGTGGCTCTTTCAGTAAGATTGGTTTTATCCTCGCTGCTGCAGGCTCATCCATTGGTTTAGGGAATTTATGGAAGTTCCCCTACTTGACGGGTCAAAACGGTGGGGGCGTGTTCGTCATCATCTACCTGATTATCATTGCAACAATCGGCTTTACTTGCATGCTGGGCGAAATGGCCATCGGCAAGTACACAAAACTGAATCCTATCGGCGCTTATAAGAAAATCGCGTCGAAATGGAAATTTGTAGGTGTCTTGGGGGTCTTAGTTCCCTTCTTGATCGTTACTTATTACAATATCATCGGCGGATGGGTTCTGAAGTACATCGTGGAATCCATTATGGGTCATCTTCCCGGAATCGCCGGCGATTCTGAAAACTTTTTCACCACTTACGTCTCCAGTGGTGGAGCTCCTATTTTCTTCACCCTACTCTTTGTAATCATCAATGCCATCATTATTCAAGCAGGCGTCTCCTCCGGGATTGAACGGGCATCGAAGGTTCTTATGCCTACGCTGTTCGTCTTGTTAATCGTCATCGCCATTCGTTCGGTCACCCTTCCGGGAGCCGGAGCCGGTTTGGAATTCTACTTAAAACCCGACTTCTCTAAATTAACCCTCGGTACGGTTACCGCAGCTCTGGGGCAATGTTTCTTCTCCTTGAGCCTTGGGATGGGTGCTATGATCACCTACGGCTCCTATTTGCCGGATTCCAGTCACATTGAAAAAGACTCCATCGTCGTGCCCTTGTTGGATACTTGCGCAGCACTGCTCGCCGGCTTTGCCATTCTGCCCGCAGTCTTCGCATTCGGCTTCGAACCTTCCGCAGGTCCCGGCCTTATCTTTATCACGCTGCCCGCCGTATTCGACTCCATGCCTTTAGGCTCCCTGTGGGCTGTTATCTTCTTTATCCTGGTTCTCTTTGCAGCCATTACCTCTTCGGTTTCCTTAATTGAAAACCCGACTTCCTGGCTCATCGACTCCTACGATATGGACAGAAAAAAGGCTACCTGGCTCGTATGCCTCGTCGCTTTCTTAATCGCCATCCCCGAAGCTTTGTCTATGGGTATTTGGAGCGGAATTACTTTCCCGCCCATGGCAATGAACTTCTTCGACGAAGTCAGCTACATCGCCGAATCCATCCTCATGCCCGCCGCCGGTTTCTTCATGTGTATCGTTATCGGCCACGTTTGGGGTATGGACAACTTTGAAAAAGCCGTCACCAACAACGGAGAATTCCCCTTCAAGAGCAAGGGCTTCGTCTCCGTCATGGTAAAATACATCGCTCCCTTCGCCATCCTGTGTATCTGGCTGAACTCCAGCGGTATTTTAGGCTTGTTCATGAAATAAGAATTGTAGGAATGTATGAAAAATTGCTTAGCCCCCGAGGATTGGTTTGGATCCGGTCCCCGGGGGTCTTTTATTGGCGACGACGCAGGCGGAGGGGCGTGCGTCGCTTTTATCCGCGGCGATCACCTTTATGGATAATTCATTGATTTCTATTTCTTGCATTTTAGGAAAGTGGCGCGCACGTCGGGTCATTCGGGTCATTTCTGTGGCGCCGAGGCGCATTTTATATTATAATGACCTCAACTATTAACACTTGCTAATGCAGTAAAATTAGCGGGAGGAGGACCCTTCATGAATGATAATTATGCGCCGAGGAAGGCGAAGCTGTGGGAGGCCCTGACGGTCTTTCTAGGTCTCGTCGTGATTATGTGCGTAAGTATTTTAAAATTTAAGATCGAGCCGCACATTCCCATGTTTATCGGCGTGATCTTTGCGGCCTTAATGGCTCTGTTTATCGGCTACCGCTGGGAAGACATCGAAAAGGCCATGGTCCGCGGCATTTCCCAGGCCCTGCCTTCCGTGATGATTTTAATCACCATCGGGATTCTGGTCGGGATCTGGATCGCCACCGGCGTGGTGCCTTCCATGATTTACTACGGCCTGGGCATTTTAAAGCCCTCGATTTTTCTCGTCGCGGCCTGTTTGATCTGCTCCATCACCTCCCTTGCCACGGGGAGCAGCTGGGGCACGGCGGCCACCATGGGGATCGCCCTGATGGGCATCGCCCAAGGATTGAACATACCGGCTCCCGTTACAGCCGGCGCCATTTTGTCCGGCGCCTATTTCGGGGACAAGATGAGCCCTCTGTCGGACACGACGAATCTCGCCCCCGCCATGAGCGGCACCGACGTCTTCACCCACGTGAAGGCCATGGTCAAGCCCACCATGGTGACCTATGTCCTTACTCTGGCAATCTTCGCCTTCTTAACCGGCCGCTATGTCAGCGCTACGGGCGCGGCGGATACCTCGGGGATCGTGGCCCTGCAAGAGGGCTTGAAGAGCACCTTCGTCATCAGCCCTCTCTTGCTCCTTCCGCCCATTGTGGTCATCGTCACCATCGCCTTTAAGCTGCCGGCCCTGCCCGGCATCGTCTTGGGCATCGTCGTGGCCACCTTGATCGGCCCGATCATTCAGCCCACCGTGGGCCTCAACGAAATCTTAGGCAGCGGCATGAACGGCTACGTGTCCGAAACGGGCATCGAAAGTTTGGACAATCTATTAACCGCCGGCGGTCTTATGAATATGATGCAGTCCGTGTCCTTGACCCTAATCGCCATGATGTTCGGCGGCATTGCCGAGGAGACGGGGCAGATGGAAGTCATCGTCAAGACCTTGGTACAGGGGATTCGCTCCGTCACCGGCCTTGTCAGCGCCACCCTCTTGACCTGCCTTCTGTCCAATATGACCATGCCGGAACAATACATCTCTCTCGTCGTGCCCGGGCGCATGTTTGCGCCGGAATACCGCCGGCGGGGCTTGCACCCGAAGCTCCTTTCCTCCACCTTGGAGGCGTCGGGGACGGTGACCAGCTGCCTCGTGCCGTGGAATACCTGCGGCGTCTATATGAAAGGCGTGCTCCACGTCTCGCCCCTGGCCTACATGCCCTTCGCCGTCTTTAACTACCTCATGCCCTTTGTGGTCATCATTATGACGGCCATGGGGAAAAATGTCTTCTATATTAAGGACGATCCCGACACGGTGATCGAGGTGGAATAAATCGTGAAAAAGAGAAAGCGGGCCCTCCTTCTCGCCATGGCTTTCGTGGCGGCCCTTCTGTTTTTTCTCAGACCCCGCTACGAGCCCGACCGGGCGTCGATTCAAAGCCGGGAAGATTTTTTCGCGGAGTTCGCCCCTCTGGCACAGGAAGTGGGGAAGAAGTACGATCTCTATCCCTCGGTGATCCTGGCCCAGGCGGCGGTGGAATCGAATTTCGGCGAAAGTGAACTGTCGAAGCAGTACAATAACTACTTCGGCATCAAAGGCGAGGGCGTCGTCCTCCCCACCATGGAGATGGAGGGGGAGACGGAAAAAATGGTCAAGGACGACTTTCGCACCTACGGCTCCGCCCGGGAGAGCTTTTTCGATTACGGCAAGCTCATCGCCAAGGCGCCTCGTTACGAGGCCGTGCGCAGGGCGGAAAGTGCCGAGGCTTATGCCAAGGCCCTTCACCCGGCGGGCTACAGCACCAATCCTCATTACGGCGACATTTTGATTCGAACCATAAAGGCCTATAACCTAAAAGCTTACGACGAAAACTAAGACGCTTCGGCGTCTTTTTTATTTGTTAAAAATCGTCTTGAAAATCTGCCGCCCATGACGTAATATTAAACCGTATACTACATTTTGAGGTAAGCAGAAACTTAACCACTATATGTTGATAACATGTGGATAAATAAAAGGAGGAAAAGGATGAAGGTTCGCAAGCGAAACGGGAATGTGGTGGACTTCGACGGGGAAAAGATCGTCGTCGCCGTCAAAAAAGCCATGGCTGAAACGGATAAGGGCGTGGACGAAGAAGCGGCCCGTGCCGTGGCTAATGAGGTAACGGAGAAATGTGAGGGCACTGAGACCGTAGACATCGAAGCCATTCAGGACGCCGTGGAAATTTCCTTGATGACAAAAGATCCGGCGGCGGCAAAAAAATACATTCTCTACCGGGAAGAACGCACCCGCCTCCGTGAACACGGCTGGGACATGACGGATCTGCAGCGGGACATTTACGAGAAGAAATACCGCTTCGATTCGGAAAACTTCGAGGGCTTTCTGGAGCGGGTCTCCGGGGGCAACTCCGCCATTAAAAAGGCCATTGCCAATAAGGAATTTATGCCTGCGGGGCGGATTTTGGCCGGCCGCGGCCTGGACGCCTTCGGGAAAAAGATCACCCTCTCCAACTGCTACGTCATGCCCCAGGTGGAGGACAATATCGAATCCATTTACGACACGGCGAAGTGGATGGCACGCACCTACAGCTACGGCGGCGGCGTGGGCCTTACCTTAAACAAGCTGCGTCCCAAGGGAGCCAGAGTCAACAACGCCGCCTCATCCACCACGGGCGCCGTGAGCTTTATGGATCTCTACTCCTTAACCACGGGCCTTATCGGCATGCGGGGCCGTCGCGGCGCCCTTATGCTCAACATGGACGCCTCCCATCCGGACATTATCGACTTCATTAATGTTAAGAAGGATTTGGATAAGGTCACCAGCGCCAATATTTCCGTGAACTGCGGCGACGATTTCTTCGAGGCCTATAAAAAGGACGAGCCCTTTACCTTAACCTTCGACGTGGAATCCACCGGCGAAAAAATCAGAAGAGAAGTCAGCGCCCGGGACATGATGCACAATTTGGCCCTGAATAACTGGGACATGGCCGAGCCCGGCATTCTCTTTAAAGACCGGATCAATTCCTGGCATATTATGAGCGAGGACGACACCTTCGAATACGCCGGCGTGAATCCCTGTGCGGAAGAGCCCCTGCCCGCCTTCGGCTCCTGTAATCTTTCCAGCATTAACCTAGGGGAGTTTGTAAAATATCCCTTCAGCAAATTTGCCCGCTTCGAATTCGAATCCTTCGGCCGACTGGTGCGGGAGGGCGTCATCTATTTAAACGACGTCCTGGACGAAAACATGAACCTGCACCCATTGAAGCAGCAGCGTGAGCTGTCACGGGATTTGCGTCAAATCGGCCTGGGCATTATGGGCGTCGCCGACATGTTCATTAAAATGGGCGTCAAGTACGGCTCCTCGGAATCCTTGAACCTCATCAATCAAATCGGCCGAGTCCTCGTCAACGAAGCCCTGCGTCAGTCCGCCCTTTTGGCGAAAAAAGACGGCCCCTTCCCCCGCTACAGAGAAGACAAGGTGCTGGCCAGTGAATTTATTCGCTCCAATGCCGATGAGGACGTGCTGGCTCTTATCGAAGAGTACGGCCTGAGAAATTCTCAGCTCCTCACCATCGCCCCCACGGGCTCCATCTCCACCTTAATCGGCTGTAGCAACGGCGTGGAACCCAT
>QWBY01001002.1_pt1 | contig 18000 bp, 13 predicted proteins | sample 1972471 | NCBI WGS metagenome assembly QWBY01 (sample SAMN09866722, study PRJNA288562) | Human gut metagenome isolate term6_stool, whole genome shotgun sequencing... | reverse complement strand
ACCTATTTGATACATGTCATTTATGACCACCCCTTTTTGTCTATCGTATAAGGACAAATCATAATCTATTATGGATTTTGGGTCAATGCCTAGCTCTACTCCTATAAGTTTTTGGATGTATCCATCCTTTTCGGCAGTATCTTTTATAGTAGTTATGATAGGATACAAATTGTCCTGTGGATTGTAAGAAAAGTCCTTGTTTACACTTCTATTCATGTGAATTGCAGCATTTGGTATTGTTAGAAGGTCTTTATCTATATTTATCAAGCTGGATAATAACTTGCCTTCTTTTTCATATACGACTTTTCCTGCAAGGGATAAAGTCCTATCAAGCCATGTTGAATAAATCATTCCTCCATATACTTCAATATTTAGCTTGAGATATCCATTTTCTGCCATTTCCGGATTGGATTTTAGTTTAAAAGTTGGACTTTCTGTGTGTGAGCCAATTATATCAAAACCATCTTTTATATCTTTACCAAGATTTATTGCAAAAAGAGCAGTTCCGTCACGAACTACAAAATACTTGCCATTTGCTTTAATATCCCACTTCTCATTTTCAAAAAGTTCTGTGTAGCCATTTTCCTTTAAAATATTACTAGCATTTTCCACTGCGTAATAAGAAACTGGACTATCATCAATAAATTTTATTAAATCTTTTATAAATTCTTTATTTTCCATACTAATATGATACCCAATTATTTATATCCTTCATTTTCCGTAATTTTCTTTTATGAAAGCATATAAGGTCAAATCCTTACTTCCTCTCCTATTTATTTCATCTTGCCAAGTATCGTCATCTTCTAACCTTTCGATTAGTTTAGTAAGGAGTGCTCCCGATTCGTAAACTATCTTTTCTCCTAATATATCTTGGCCTATTTCTCCTTTTCTTATAGTAGGAACGACATCAGAGAAATTGACATCCTTGGTATTTTCAAAATACATAATATCGTAATCATATCCCACTATCTTTGAGGTTTTTATTGTAATATAATTTGCAACACCTTCCATGGTTTCTTCAAAAAGTTCGCTTTCTAGCTTTTGCCTATCAGTATTTTTAATTCTCTCATCCATTATATCAAGATAAGTTCTTGTTAGACCAAGTAATTCATCTTTTGAAATATCATTATTAATACCGTCCTTGATCTGATCTAGGATTTGGTATTCCTTATCCAAAAGATCAAGCTCATTTTCATCATAGGATAAACCTCTAAAGGTTAGATTCTTCCAAGCTCCTTGCATATAATAATGGTATGCCTCATGGGCGAGATACGGCATAAAGTGTTTACTTGTAAGCTTCTTATTTATAGATTCATCTGTGTATTTGATATAGAAAATATTATCTTTTCCAAAAGCACGGTAGGTTTTGCCATTAGTGTTGAAATTTCCCATTATATAGGTGATTCTTTTGGGGTAAAATCTAGATATTCTGTAGACCTTGTAAGGATTTTTCTTAGAAAAATTAATCTCTTTTGCAAATACACTAGAAATATCACTTTTCGTAACAAGATAGGCACTGCCAAAAGCATTCTTATTTACAAAAACTAGGTCCTTATCTTCTAGTTTGTAATCTTTCCACAAGCTTTCACCACTAGCTATGAACTTGTCATACTCAGAAATAACTTCCCTATCCAAATCACTCAAATCATCAAAGTCTGTATTAAACAATTTATTTATACCAATACCACCAGCAAATACTAAAACTAGAAGTATTATCAGCCAAAAAAATACCCTCCCACTTTTTCTTTTCTTATCAGTCATCAATTTTCCTTTCTTTTTCTATTAGGACTATACTTTAATAGGACTGATATATATCGAAACTATATTTTCTTACTTGTATTTATCTAGAAAATCTTTCAATACCTTTTTAAATTCTTCTGGATTTGTTTCGCTAAATTTAAGGTGGCCATAGCCTTTTGCTGTATAAAGCTCTTTCTTATTATTTCCTATAGCCTCATAAATTTCTTCCCCCATATGGTATGGCGTTACAGTATCGGAATCAGAATTTATAATGAGTGTTGGACTTTTAATGTTAGCATCCTTCGCCCACTTGCTTGCATCTATATCATCTAAGCTAAAGCCAAGCTTTACCCTTAGGAAAATATTACCTGTAAATCGCATGATCCAAGCTGGTAGTCCTTGTTTTCTTTCGACATTTTTAAATACTTCATCTACAAGTTCGTTTGAGTCTGCTACTGGACAATCTAATACTAGATAATCTATACTAGAGTCATCTCTACTTGCGGCAATCAAAGCTGTAGCTCCCCCGTAAGACTGACCGTATAGGAGAATGTTGTTATTTTCATTTAGGTTTTTTTTGACATAATCTAAGGCATCAAGACAATCGTAGGATTCTAGTACTCCAAAAGTAGAAGATTCGCACATATTATCTCCCGAGTTTCTCTGATCGTAAATAAGTAGGCTATATCCTAAATCATAGAGAACTTCTCCTTGTTGATACATAGAGTATTTAGTTCCTCCCATCCCATGAACCATTACTGCAAGGTCAGATCCTTTTGGATTTTTGATAAAAATAGCTGGAATTTCGTAGTCATACTTACTAGATTTTATTTTTACTTCCTTAACTTCCTTATCTTTTACAAAATTATCGTATTTATCCATATACGACTTCGCATTTTCAAGTGTTTCTTCTCTAGGAACTGTATTTGTTAGACCATTAAAGGTTTCACTTCCTATAAAGATACCAAAGCCTAAAACTGCGACAATAACCAGCACACATATTATTATGCCTATAATTTTTCCTGTCCTTCTCATAAGAATCTCCTTTATGTATTGTTACTATTATTATAGAAGATTTGCGGGAAAAGGTTAACTAGATATACTAGATTTTACCTAGCTTTTACAAATTCCTTACACAAATTTTACCCACTAAAAAAGAAGCTTTCCTAAATAGAAAACTTCTTTTTCTTTTAATTTTATGCTTAGTCTTTCTTTTTGATAAATCCGTAGATTAGACCACCAACTATTGCTCCTACTAATACAGCTCCTACAAAGATTAGGGCTTGGCTTAGGCTTGACATAGCTGGTAGGACAAATACTCCTCCGTGTGGGGCTGGAGCTGATACGTTAAATCCTCCAACTATTGCACCTGCTATAACTGATCCTATAACACTTGCTGGGATTACCTTGCCTGGTTCTGCAGCTGCAAATGGGATTGCTCCTTCTGTGATAAAGCTTAGTCCTAGGATATAGTTTGTGATTGTTGTTTTTCTTTGATCTTCTGTAAATTTATCTTTGAAAAATGTTGTAGCGATTGCTATTGCGATTGGCGGAACCATTCCTCCAACCATAACTGCTGCCATAAATGTTCCGATTCCTGTATCCGTAAATGCACCTATAGCAAAGGCATAAGCTGCTTTGTTGATTGGTCCGCCCATGTCTATTGCCATCATGCCTGCAAGGATTGCTCCAAGTAAGAGCATATTTGCTCCAGATAGACTCATTAGCCAGCTGTTAATTACTGTGTTTATTCCTGTAAAGATTGGATCTACTATAAAATACATCAAAGCGCCAACTAAAAGTAAGCCAAATACAGGATAGATTAGCATTGGTTTTAGTCCTTCAATTGATTTTGGTAGGTTTCTAAAGGCTTTCTTTAGTAAATTAACTACATAACCTGCAAGGAAACCTCCGATTAGTCCACCGATAAATCCTGCTCCACGGCTTGCCATTAGTCCTGCAACCATACCTGGCATTAGGGCTGGTCTATCTCCAATTGACATTGCAATAAATCCTGCAAGGATTGGGATTAGGAAACTAAAGGCATCCCCTCCAAGACCATTAAGGAAAGTGAAGGAAAGAGAGCTATCTCCAGCAAATCTTTCTACTAAGAAGGAAATTGCCATGAGTATTCCACCACCGATTACAAATGGTAGCATGTGGCTAATTCCGTTCATCAAATCTCCATATACCTTCTGCCAGAAGCTTTGACCTTCTTTATCCTCATCAGAATCTTGTGCTCTTTCTTCTGCATGAAAGATTTTAGCATCGCCTTCAATGGCCTTTTTGACAAGTTCGTCAGATTTTCTTATCCCGTCTGATACTGGTCTTTGGATAACTTTCTTGCCATCAAATCTGTTTGTTTCAACCTTTTTGTCAGCTGTTATGATTATGGCATCAGCTTCTTCTATTTCCTTTGCTGTTAGTTTGTTTTTAGTTCCGTCAGATCCGTTTGTTTCTACCTTGATACTTACTCCAGCCTTAGCTGCTGCTTTTTCCAATGCCTCTTGTGCCATATATGTGTGGGCAATGCCGTTTGGACATGCAGTTACAGCTAGTAGTTTTATATCGTTTGTTGGTTCTTTACTAACAACTTCTTTTGTTTCTTCTTTTTTAGGTTCTGAATATTTTTCTATAACCTTATAAACAGCTTCTGGGTTTTCTGCTTTTTTCAAATCAGCTATAAAACCATCTTTCATAATCATCTTTGATAGCTCTGCCAAAGTTTCTACATGAAGGTTATTTTCACCTGCAGGAGCACCTATTGCGAAAAATATTTCTGTTGGTTCACCGTCTAAGGCTTCATAGTCAAGACCGCCGATTTTTCTTGCAAATAATACTGCAGGTTCTTTGACAGTTTTGTTTTTAGTATGAGGGATAGCTACGGATTCACCTAGGGCAGTTGATCCTTGGCTTTCCCTTTCTACTAGTCCCTTTTTAAATTCTTCCTTGCTTTTCACATAACCTTTATCGTGAAAATTCTTGGCAATTTCATTAATTGCCCCCATCTTGTCATCTGCCTTTAGATCAAAAATCATAAGGTCAGCTTTGAGTAAATCTCTAATTTCCAATTTCCTTAACCTCTACTTTCTTACTCATTTCCTCGATTTTTTTAAGACTTGCAATATCAGAACTAAAAGCTGTCGCTGTTCCACAAGCGATAGCAAGCTTGTAGGCATCAAGCTTATTATAGCCCTTATTGATTGCGTAAATGAAACCACCAACCATAGAATCTCCAGCTCCAACTGAATTGATCAATTCGCCCTTTATGGCATCTGCTTTGTAGATATTCTTATCATCTACAAATATTGATCCAGCAGCTCCTAGAGATACGATAACATTTTCAGCTCCCAAGAAGTTTAACTTCTTGGCGTATTTTATAAGATCATCTTCATTTCTTATTTCAGTTTCAAAGATGTTAGCTAGCTCTTCCTCGTTTGGTTTTATTAGAACTGGTTTGTATTTTAAATAATCTAAAACTTCCTTGTTTGCTATATCAATTGAAAATTTGCAGTCTGTTTTTTCTATGACTTCTTTGTAGAAATCATTACCAAGGCTTTTTGGCAAAGATCCAGAGATTATTAGATAGTCGTCCTTGTTGATATCTTCTAGTTTCTTGTAGAAATCTTCTACTTCTTCTTTTGTGATAGCAGGACCCTTTGCGTTTATTTCTGTTTCTGTATCGTATTTTAGTTTTACATTTATTCTTGTGTCAGCGGCTATCCTAGTGAAATTTTCCTTTATTTCTAGTCTAGCTAGTTCGCTTTTGATAAACTCTCCTGTAAAACCACCCAAGAAACCTAAGTTAATTGGATCATCTCCCAAATTTTTTAGGATTTTAGCTACCATTATTCCCTTTCCGCCTGCATATTTTTCTTCTGCAGTTGACCTTAGGGTTTTACCATCACAAAACTCATCTAATCTCATAACATAGTCAATGGATGGATTAGTCGTTAGTGTATAAATCATTTATCCTCCCTTATTAGCTCACACTCATCTTTTTTACATATCCTTGCATGATAGATGAGGTCTTCCTTGCTAGAATCAGCCAAGATATAGGCTTTTTCGCTTAATTTCGCTGCAGTTTTCTTTAGTATCGCCTCATTTATATCAGCAGTATAGTAATAGTCTTTGTCATAACCATTAGCTCCCAAAAATGCTATATCAAAGCTATAATTTGAAAGTTGGTCGAGGGTTACAAGTCCAAGGTTTACCTTTGTCTTAGCCTTGATATCTCCTCCCAAAAGAGTCGTAGGAATATTATTTTCCATAAGCTTTGGTATATGCATAAGACCATGGGTTACAACTCTTATGTCCTTGCCCCTAAGGTAGTCGATTACAAGGTTACAAGTAGATCCGCCATCTAGGAAAATCACCATCTTATCATCTACAAGGCTTGCTGCCTTTTTGGCAATTTCTCTCTTGCTAGTTGGATTGGTAAGCTCGTTTGTATCAAAGCTAAGCTCTTCTGCTTCGATATTTAAAACAGCACCTCCGTGGACTCTTTTAATCTTGCCATCATCTACCAAGTAATCTAAGTCTCTTCTGAGGGTCGATTCGCTAACTTCAAGTTTTTTGATTAAATCTTTGTTGGATATTTTCTTTTCTTTATTTAATGTGTCTAGGATCACATCTAATCTTTCTTCAAATATCATGTTAATATTATAACACCATTATCTTTCAAAATCAATCAAATTCATTCAAAATCTTTCTCAATTATCTGAATTTGACTAATTTCTTAAAAACACTATAATTATTAAAAGCGTATAAATTCTACATAAGGAGTGAATATGAAAGAACTAGAAGAAAAAATATTAGAAGAAGGTATCGTCATTGGACCAAATATCCTAAAGGTAGATTCCTTCCTAAACCAACAAATAGATTGTCACTTGATCCAACAAATGGGCAAGGCTTTTGCTGAGCACTTCAGGGAGAAGAAGATAGATAAGGTTCTAACTGTAGAATCATCTGGTATAGCACCAGCCTTAGCTACAGCTCTTGAACTTGATGTAAAGTGCGTGTTTGCTAGAAAGCAACAATCCCTAACTACAGGTGATGATGTATATCATTCAAGCGTTTATTCATTTACTAAACAAGTTACAAATGAATTGATCGTTTCAAAAAACTTCCTTAAAGAAGACGAGAATGTACTAATGATAGATGACTTCTTGGCAAATGGACAAGCTGCCAAGGGCATGGTTGCACTTGTAAGACAAGCTGGAGCAAATCCTGTTGGATTTGGAATAGTTATAGAAAAATCCTTCAGCGACGGTAGAAGTGTAATAGAAAATGAAATGGGACTAGAAGTATATTCTCTAGCAAGAATAGCAAAACTAGAAGACGGAAAGATTACTTTTGTCGAAGAAGAAAATTAATATATAGACTACCTTTGAGTTACCCATACTGTTAACAAAGTTACAAAATCCAAAAGGAAGCGTTCCATTCGAAAGAAATTTTAAGAAATTCAAATCGAAATAATACGTCCGTAAATCGCACTGTTTGAGCATTAGCGAGTTTGCGATTTACAGTATTATGAGATTTAGAATTTCTAAATTTCTGCAGCTTAGTAAGCGTTTTTGGATTTTGTCTATGCTCTAAGGCTACCTTTTGGTAGTCTTATTTTTTTGCCATTTTTAATAATTTACATAAGTAAGGCTTAAGAATAATATCATTAAAGCTATAGAGTTCTATAAATCTCTCCTATTTTGGAGCACAAAAAAACCGACCATGTGGTCGGTTTTATATTTTATTAGTTTTTAGCGTGTTCTGCTGCGTTTTCTCCAGCGATTCTACCAAATACTGTGATATCAGCCATAGCAACTGATCCAAGCCTGTTTGAACCGTGGATTCCACCTGTAACTTCTCCAGCTGCATACAAGCCTTCGATTGATTTACCATCTTTTGTTTGTACTTCTGCATCTGGATTAATTGCAAGTCCACCCATTGTGTGGTGTACTGCAGGGCCTGCTTTAAGCATGTAGTATGGACCTTCGTCTATTGTCCAGCCTAACATTCTTAGGTTAAATTCTGGGTCTTGTTCTTTCTTAGAATTTTCGTTGAAGTTATTTACTGTTTCAAGTAGAGCTTCTTTGTCTATTTCAAAGTGATCTGCTAACTCTTCTATAGTATCAGCCTTGTATAGAAGTCCTCTTTCGTATAGGCTTTCTGCTTCTTCTGGATTTGATTTCATTGTTCCAGTTTTTTCGTTAGATTTTTCATCCCAAATTAGGTAACCAACGTGGTCAGTTTGTTCTTTGATTCCCATAGAGATTGCACGTCTTGTGTCAAGCTCTTCAACAAATCTCTTACCTTCTTTGTTTACTAGTAAAGCTCCACCAACAAGTCTTGTATCTCCTACATATAGAAGCTTACCTGTTTCTACGTCACAGATTGGGTAAAGTTGGATTTTGTCCATATCAACTGTATCTGCTCCAAGAGCTTCAGCCATAACTATACCATCACCTGTTGCTCCTGGTGAGTTTGTTGATAGTACGTGTTCATCAACTTCGTTATCATTTTCGTAGCACATTTCTGCATTAGCACCAAATCCACCAGATGCAAGTACTACTGACTTAGCGTTAATAGTTAGATCTTTGTCTTCGCTTTCTGCTCTAACACCAGAAACTTTTCCATCTTTTGTTAGGATTTCTTTAACATCTGTGTTTGTTAATACATCGATACCAAGCTCTTCTGCTTTAGTTTTGTATTTTGAGATAAGTTCGTTTCCTGTGTGGTTTTTAGGAATAAGTGATCTTTTAACTGAGTGACCACCAAAGAACATCAAGCTATCTAGCCATTCTACTCCGATGTCATCTCTTAGCCAGTAAGCATCTTCTGTAGCCTTGTCAGCTAGTACTTCGATAAGTTCTTTCTTTCCACCAGCTTTTTCAATATCTTGGGCATAAAGCTCTTTGCTATCTTCGATGCCTTCTTTTTCTTGAAGTTCGTTAACTGGAGCTGCGTATTCTCCACCAGAGATTAGTGTATTACCACCAACTTGGCCAAGTTTTTCTACAAGAACAACATTTGCGCCAGCTTCTTTGGCAGATATAGCAGCAGCAAATCCTGCTCCACCACCACCTACAACTACTACATCATAGTCCTTAGTTTCTGTTTCCTTGTTAGCTTCGTCACTTTCCTTTTCATAAAGCTTAAGGTCACGACCACTTTCTTCAATGGCAGCCTTTACTGCTTCGATTAGAGCAGTTGATGTAACTGTAGCTCCTGAAACAGTATCTACATTTATAGATTGTTTATCTACTATTTCTTTTACGATTTTATCAGCTGCTTCGTCTCCTAGACCTTCTGTCTCATTATGTACTAAATCGATTGAAGCTATCTTATCTCCCTCGAAATTAACTGTAGCTTCTATGTCTCCGTTGTGTCCTGCTTCTGTAGCCTTAAAGCTTTCTGCCTTAGCAGTTTCTTCCTTCGCTCCATCCTTATTATCAGCTGTGTTATTGCCACATGCAGTAAAAAGCATAGCTGCTGATAAAAGAATTGGCAAAATTTTATTCTTCTTCATATTTCCTCCCTTTTTTATCATATGCTTAAATCATAGCAAATTGTGATAATGTTTGCAAGTCTGTTAAATACCTGACTAAAGCAATATTTATATTTAATACTTAGCTTGCATATATAGCTTATATTTTGCTGTTTTATTTATAAAAGTGGAATTATTTTGCATTATTATTTGTGATAAAATTATCGGATTTTGAAAAATAAATAACAAAAAAGCCAAGATTTTTATAAACCTTAGCTTTTTACTATAACGTCAATTTGTTCTTCTAGGACATCTTTGTTGTGTTTTGTCTCTGATGAGTAGGCAAATATTAGACCTTCATCTTCTATATTTAGTTTTTTCTTGATTTGGTTAATGTGTTTTTGGATTTGACCTTTTTTAATCTTATCGAATTTGGTGGCTATGACAAAACCTGTAAAGCCAGATTCTATTATCCAATCGTACATTTGCTTATCTAGGGCAGTTGGCTCGTGTCTTATATCGACTAAAAGAAAGACCTCACGGAGATTATCTCTTTCATAGAGGTACTCGTTTATTAGTTTATCCCATTTTGCCTTTTCTTTTTTAGATACCTTGGCATAGCCATAGCCTGGTAGATCTACTAATCTAAAGCTATTATTTATCCTGTAAAAATTGATAGTTCTAGTCTTTCCCGGTTTAGATGAGGTCTTTGCTAGGTTTTTTCTTCCTAGAAAGGAGTTGATGAAGGATGACTTTCCGACATTACTCCTTCCAACAAAGGCAAGCTCTACTAGATCTTCACTTGGCCATTGGGACTTAAAACCTGCCACTTGTTCTAGTTCTATTTCTTTAAACTTCATACTAAAGCCTCTTTTATAACTTCAGATACATTTTCCACTGGGATAAAGTTTATCTTATCCCTAATTTCTTTTGGTATATCTTCTGTATCTCTTTGGTTATCCTTTGGAATAATGACGTTTTTTATACCATAAGAATATGCGGCAAGGGCCTTTTCCTTTAGTCCTCCGATTGGTAGGACATTTCCTCTGATTGTCACTTCTCCAGTCATTGCTATATCACTTCTTACTTTTTTACCTGTTAGGGCAGATACCATAGCTGTTGTCATGGTGATACCTGCTGATGGGCCGTCTTTTGGAGTTGCTCCTTCTGGAAAATGAACGTGAATATCCTTGTTATCGTAGAACTTGCCACGAATACCCAAGTCTTTTGCCTTACTTCTTATATAAACCATGGCAACCTGACCGGATTCTTTCATTACATCTCCAAGAGATCCTGTCATTTCGACATTGCCCTTACCTTCCATGACACTTGCCTCAACTTGAAGCATAGTTCCACCAACTGAGGTCCAGGCAAGGCCATTTACAAGGCCTATTTGATTTTCTTTTTCGATATTATCATCAAAAAATCTTTCCTTGTCCAGATATTTGGTGTAGTTATTTTTAGTAACTCTGACTTTTTCCTTGCCCTCAAGGATTTCTTTTACAGCCCTTCTTGAAATCTTCGCTATAAGTCTTTCTAGCTCCCTAACACCTGCTTCTCTGGTGTAGTTTTTGATAATCAAATCTATAACAGAATCAGATATGCTTAATTCATCATCACTTAGTCCGTTATTTTTCTTTTCCTTATCTATTAGATATTTTTGAGCGATTGCTTTTTTCTCACTCATAGTATAACCAGAAAGCTCTATAACTTCTAGTCTATCGTATAAGGCATCTGGGATTTCATTTGCATCATTTGCTGTAGTTATGAAAAATACATCTGATAGGTCAAAGGGAATATCTAGGTATCTATCTATAAACTTGTCATTTTGTTCAGGATCTAGGACTTCTAGGAGGGCACTTGATGGATCTCCCCTAAAGTCTGAACCTAATTTATCTATCTCGTCTAAGAGAAAGACTGGGTTTTTGACATTTATTCTATTTATATTAGCAAGAACTCTACCTGCCATTGCTCCAACATAAGTTCTCCTGTGACCTCTGATTTCTGATTCATCAGTCACTCCACCAAGCCTCATTGATACAAATTTTCTATCAAGAGCACGGGCAATGGATTTGGCTATGGAAGTCTTACCCACTCCTGGCGGTCCTACTAGGCAGATTACAGAACCCTTGGAATTTTTATTTTTTTGTCTAACTGCTATAGATTCTAATATTCTTTCCTTAACATCGGTTAGGCCGTAGTGATCCTTATCTAATACAGTACTTGCCTTTTTAATATCTATGATATCTTTGCTTTTTTTACTCCAAGGTAGGGAAAATACAAAGTCAAGATAGGCAGAAAGCACTCCATAGTCAGGACTCATCTCTGGTAGAGATTCTATTCTATCAATATCTTTTTCAAGACTTTTCTTACTTTCCTTATCTAGTTTTAGTTTTGAGAGTTTCTTCCTATAATAATCAGCCTCGCTTGATCCTTCACCGTTGTTATCGCTGATTTCTTTTTTTAGAACTTCCATCTTTTCTCTTAGATAGTAGTCCTTTTGAGACTTGTTTATATTTTCTTGAACTTTTTTATCGATTTCTGATGAGAGATTTTTAAGGGTGATCTCTTTTCTAATTATCTCATGTAAGATACTCATTCTCTCCTTGGTATCTAATGTGGAAAGTATCCTGTAATATTCCTTTGGAGCAAGCTCTAGGTGAAAGCAAATCACATCTACAAGTCTTCGATAGTTTTCAATCTCAACTAGTGAATAAGTGATTTCATCTAGGTTTTGACTTATTAGACCTACATACTCCTTGAAATCATCTATCAAAATCTTCTTTAGAGCATCTAATTCTAAGTCGTCTTTCTCACTTTCTTCATCGTATATATATTCCTCTATATCAGCTTTTAGGAAACCTTCGGATATATTTACCTTTTTAAGCCTACCTACTACAATAGGATTTACAAATACTCTTAGGCTTCCATCAGGAAGGTTAAACATTTCCTTGACTGATGCGACTATTCCATATTCATAGAGGTCGTCTTGTTTGGGATTGTCCTCAAAAACGTCCTTTTGGTTTACTAAAAACAAGTTAGTCGACCTAAGTCTTGCATCATTTACAGCATTAGTTGATATACTTCTCTTGCAGTCAAAACTTAGGAAGGTACTTGGCATTGGCCAGTAGCCCCTCAAGGGAATCAGAGGATATTCTTTTGTATTTATTTCATAAATATCTGTCATAATTTACCTCGTTACAAAAGGGACGTTTGCAAAACTCCTGCATACCGTCCCCTTTTCTTATTTCTTCTTATAAATTAATTTTTCCTTGTCAGCTATAGATTCTTTGGTTACGATTACTTCTTCTAAATCATCTATCGAAGGTATCTCAAACATCAAATCCAGGAGAAGATTTTCCATAATTGTCCTTAGTCCTCTTGCTCCAGTTTTTTGGTCGTAGGATTTCTTAGCTATCTCATAAAGAGCGTCATCTTCAAATGTAAGCTTGACTCCATCTAACTCAAAGAGCTTTTGGTATTGTCTTACAAAAGAGTTTTTAGGCTCTTTTAAGATTTTTACTAAGGAATCAACATCCAAGGCATCAAGACTTACTATTATCGGAACCCTACCTATAAATTCAGGTATAAGCCCAAACTTTAGGAGGTCTTCTGTGCTTACTTCCTTAAGGCTTGCCTTTTCTTGTTTGTTGACATTTGCACCAAAACCTATAGTTTTTTCTGACAATCTCCTGCCAATTATATCTTCTATTCCATCAAAGGCACCGCCTAAGATGAATAAGATGTTAGTTGTATCAACTTGGATATATTCCTGGCTTGGATGCTTTCTTCCTCCTTGAGGAGGAACGTTGGCCTCTGTTCCCTCTATTAGTTTAAGTAGGGCTTGTTGGACACCTTCTCCGGATACATCACGGGTTATAGAAGGATTTTCGCTTTTTCTAGTAATTTTATCTATCTCATCTACATAGATAATCCCACGCTCAGCAACTTCTATATCATAGTCAGCTGCTTGGACTAGCTTTAGGATAATATTTTCTACATCCTCACCAACATAGCCTGCTTCTGTAAGACTTGTCGCATCTGCTATAGCAAATGGTACGTTTAGTTTACGAGCAAGGGTTTGAGCAAGCAGGGTCTTTCCAGATCCTGTTGGGCCTAGCATCAAGATATTTGATTTTTGAAGTTCTATATCAGAATCTTCTTCATTGCTATTTATTCTTTTGTAGTGGTTGTATACCGCAACTGATAGGGTCTTTTTGGCATCGTCTTGACCTATTACATAAGAATCTAGGAAGTCTTTGATCTCTTTTGGTGTTGATAAATCAATATCACCATAGGAAATGTTGTCAGTTTCTTCACTTATGATTTCCTTACATAAATCGACACACTCGTTACAGATATACGCATTAGGACCAGCAATTATTCTTTTTACTTGAGAGCTATCCTTGCCACAAAAAGAACATCTTATTTCTTTTTGTTCGTAATCAGACATTTATTCCTACTTACTTTCAATTACTTTATCGATTAGACCATACTCTAGTGCTTCAGCTGCACTCATAGCAAAGTCTCTATCTGTATCTTTTTCTATCTTCTTTAGGGATTGACCTGTATTATCAGAAAGAATCTTGTTTAGTCTTTCTTTTATCTTAATTATTTGTTCAGCTTGAATTACTATATCGCTCGCTTGTCCTTGAGCACCACCAGATGGTTGGTGGATCATGATGTTTGAACTTGGTAGAGAAAATCTCTTGCCCTTAGCTCCTGATGATAGCAAAACTGCCGCCATAGATGCAGCTTGACCTATACAGATTGTAGATACATCTGGTTTTATATAATTCATTGTGTCATAAATGGCAAGACCACTTGTCACAACTCCACCTGGAGAGTTTATATAAAATTGGATATCCTTATCTGGGTCTTCACTTTCTAGAAACAAGAGTTGAGCTATGATTATATCTGAGATTTCATCACGCACTTCTCCAGATAGAAAGATAATTCTATCTTTTAGAAGTCTTGAATATATGTCATAGGCTCTCTCACCTCTGTTAGTTTGCTCTACTACGGTTGGTACTAAATAATTTTTAGCGTTCATATAATCTCCTTATCTAAAATATGGAGCTTAGTTTTCTTCGCCTTCCTCATGGTCGTGGTCGTGATCTTCACCAACAGCCTTGTGGTATTCTTCGTGTGGAAGAACTTCAGCGTTAGCTACAAGAATTTCAACAGCTTTTCTTCTCTTGATATTTTCTTCAAGTGTTTTATCAGAGATATTTTTAGCGAAGATTTCTTTGAATTTCTCTAAGTCTTCTACTCCATAATTTTCTGCTGCTTCTTTGATTTCAGCTTCTTTTTCTTCTTCTGTAACTTCGATGCCTTCTTTTAGGGCAACTTCGTCAATTACAAGGTTAGCCTTAACTCTTGCTTCGGCTTGATCTCTATATTGGTCACGGATTTGGTTGATATCCATTTTTGTCATTTCGATATATTGAGCAAGTGTTATTCCCATTTGTTGTAGTCTTTGGTCAAGGTTTTGTAGTTCAAAATCAATTTCTGAGTTAACCATGCCATTTGGAGCACTTACTTCTGATTTTTTAACTAAAGCTTCGATAGCTTGGTTTTGGATGATGTTTTTAGCATAATCTTCTTTTTCTTTAGCGATTTTTTCTTTAAGATCAGCTTTTAGTTCATCTAGGGTATCAAATTCTGAGATATCTTTTGCAAATTCGTCATCTAATTCAGGAAGTTCTTTTCTTGTGATAGAATTAATTTCTACTTCAAACTTAGCGTCTTTTCCTTGGAATTCTTTTGCTTGATAATCTTCAGGGAAAGTTACATTTACATCGAACTTATCACCAAGAGCATGTCCTGCTACTTGTTCTTCAAATCCTTTGATAAATGTGTTTGATCCAAGTTCAAGGTCGTAATTTTCTGCCTTACCACCTTCAAATCTTTCTCCATCTAGGTAGCCATCAAAGTCGATATTTACTGTATCGCCCATTTTAGCTTCGCCTTCTTCAACTGGAGCAAGTCTTGCGTTTTCGTCTTGTTGTCTTTTAAGTTCAGCTTCGATATCTTCATCTGTTACTTCAGATGGAACTTCTTCAACGATTAGTTTTGAATAATCGCCTAGTTCTGGGTGTGGTTTTGTTTCAACTTCTACCTTGAAAGTGATGTCTTTTCCTTCTTCGATATCGTCAAGGTCTACTGATGGTTGGTCAACTGGTTCAAGATTTAATTCTTCTACTGCAGCTTCGTATGGTTTAGGGAAAACTATCTTAATTGCTTCATCATAAAAGATTTCTGGTCCGTACATTTTTTCAAGAACTTTTCTAGAAACGTGACCTGGTCTAAATCCATCTACTCTATATCTAGATTTGTTTCTTTTATATACAGTGTCTGTTGCCTTTTTAAATTCATCATAGCTTACATCGAATTCGAATTTTGCTATATTATTTTCATGTGATTTTAATTCTGTCATTTTTTCCTCCTGGTAGTTCTTACTCATTGAAATAATATACTACTTGTTTGTTAAGCTATCAAGAGTTTTACTCATCTTCCTAACAAATGCCAATATATCGTCTCTATTGTTTTCTAATTTATCATCTATAATTTCTTCTTCTATCTTAGTTAATATATTGCCTATAATCTTTCCTTGTGGATATCCTAAAGCTATCAAATCACTGCCATTTATAGCAAGGTCAGATCTTTTCTTGGGTGTATTATCCATTAATACTTCCTCTAAGATATTTTCTCCTAGGTCTATATTTGAAGTATCCGTATGAACTGTCGCCAAAATATCTGCCCTTTGCAAGTTAAAGAGCCTTCTTAGATTATCCTCGCCTATCCTTCTTAGAAGTTTTCTGATGGATTTTTTGGTGTAGGTATTGGAACAATCCATGTGTCTTTTGACTAAGCTTGTCGCATCTTCTATGAATTTTTTAGAGAATCTTAAGTCCTTTAGTTTTTTTTCTAGAAGTTTTTCTGATAGGTTTTGGTGGCCAAAAAACCTTCCCTCGCCATTTTCATCTAGAAAAAAATTATCGACCTTGCCAACATCATGGTATAAGGCAGCTATCCTTGTAACAAGGTCAGATTCTGTCCTATCAAGAACCTTTAGGCTATGCTCATAGACATCAAGGTTGTGGTGGGATGAATGTTGGTCAAATCCCTTGGTTCTAGCTAGTTCAGGAAAGATTTTATCTAGTAAATCTAGCTCATCTAAAAGCCTAATCCCCCTTGATGGTTTATCTTCTATGAGAATTTTTGAAATCTCGTCTCTAATCCTCTCTTTTGATATAAGATTTATATTTGTAGAGTTTTTCCTGATTGCTTTCTTTAGGTTATCATCAATTTCAAAGCCTAGTCTTGTGGCAAAGCGAACTGCCCTAAGGCTTCTTAGGTAGTCTTCTTCTATTCTCTCGTAGGGATTTCCAACTGCTCTAATGATCTTTTTTTCTAAATCACACCTTCCAGAAAAGGGATCTATTATCTTTCCATTGTCATAGGCCATAGCATTTATTGTAAAATCTCTTCTTTTTAAATCATCTATCAAATTATCCGAGAAAGAAATCTCATCCGGATGCCTTCCGTCAAGGTATTTCCCATCTGACCTAAAAGTTGTGATTTCAAACTCTTCGCCCTTTGATATGACCTTTATTGTGCCAAACTTTTTTCCTATATCTATTAGCTTTTCACTAGAAAAAACTTCCTTTATCTCGTCTGGTCTTGCAAGGGTTGTGAGATCTACATCTTTTATTTTCCTTCCAAGGATGCTATCTCTTACGCATCCTCCAACTGGATATGTTGGATATCCCCTATCCTCAAGCCTTTTAACGATTTTCTCATAGGAAATATCAGTATTTAGCCTATCCATTATTTTTCTTTCTTGTCTACTATAATCTTGTAGTTAATTGGATTTTGCCCATCGTAAAGCTCTATTCCTTCTGGCAGCTTTAGTCTAATTTCTCCTAGTCTATCTGACTTAAGATCGTCGATATTTACAGGATATGTGTCAATCTCTTCTATACTTTCCAAAACTTGGCCGTTTCCCTTTAGCACAACATCTTCTGGTGATATTGTATATGATTTTATCTCATAGCCTTCGGCTATTTCTCCGTAGGTCTTTAGGTTTACCTTAAGTCTCTTAGTCTCAGTTACCTTGAAGGAAACATTGATATCAGAATTTGACTTTTCAATGTTTGAAACTTCCTTATTATTTTTATCTAAAACATGGATATCGAGGTTGTGGATTTTGCCATCAAGGTAAGCTGGATCGTTTATATTAACTTCAACCCTGTCAATCTTATTTACTTCTGATACTGGACCCTTTACTGTAATTTCCTTTAGAGATTGTTCGTTGATCTCTACAGATTTGCCGTCTTTTAGACTATCTTTTATGACAAGATTTACAGGAAGTTTCTTTTCTATTATCTTTTGTACATTTATATTTATATTTTGTGGGTCTATCATGGATAAACTTACACCACTTGGAGTCTCTACCTTTACATCAACAGTTTGGATTCCTTCACGAATATTTTCTACATCAATACTTGCTTGGATGTCATTTTCCTTTAGGTTTACAATTTTATCCCTAGATCCTTCTACTCTGAGATTCACATTGGTAAGTTCTTCTAGACCTGTTATAGTGTAACCTTTCTTTTCAAGGTCATCCTTGTTTTGGACTAGGATTGGAATATTCCTAAAGGTTCTATTTACAGAAGGGTTGGTTGATGTCACAACAAAGGCCCACATCACTATTGCCAAAAGAACTGATAGGATAATTAACTCTATATCATTTTTCTTTTTCATCTTTATTT